>Ga0265339_10000008_pt1 | contig 239647 bp, 194 predicted proteins | sample 4CB219metaG_FD_202085 | JGI IMG/M metagenome (GOLD analysis project Ga0265339, IMG submission 202085) | Rhizosphere microbial communities from Carex aquatilis grown in University of Washington, Seatle, WA, United States - 4-CB2-19 metaG | ecosystem: Host-associated > Plants > Roots >...
CTGCCGATCCGCAGGCGGCAGTCCAAGTCGATGCTACGACCTTGCTACTGTCCCCGCCGCCTGAGCCAAGTCCGCCGAGGAGCGGCGGGGAGGGCTTTAGACCGTCTATGTGCAACACGCTCCTAGGCAAACCAAAGGAGCGACAGCAGCGCTACGGTTTTCCGTAGCGCTGCTGTCGTCTTTGGCGCCTGTGTAGCAGCAATCCGAGTGATCCGGTTGGGCATGGACCTTCACTTGCATACAGCCAGGCCTATTCCGAACCAACGGAGGAGGACACATGCAACTGCTTGGATTTCTGAAGAAGAACGGACTTCACCTGGTAGCTCTCTTGGCTGCCGCGAGCTGCAGTAGCTCGAACAACAACACGGATGCGAACGCTGACAGTCGAACTACTTACGATGTCGCGGCAGATCGCCCTACCGATGGCAACGTCAACCTTCCCGATGCGGGAACTGACGGGATTGTGGTCGCGGACGCGCCGTTTGGCGATGCCCCGTCCGATGCGAGTGACGCCGGTATCGCCCTTGATACGGCAAGGGCCGACGGCCCGGCCGATGCGCCAAGGGATGCCGCTTCGGCGGACGCCCCGCCGATCATCGACGGGGCGCAAATCGACGGAGCGCAACTTGACGGAGCACCCTTGGACGTTGGGGGCCTTGCCGTTGACGGTGGTATTACGACCACGTTCACGGCAACGCTCACCGGTGCGCAAGAAACGCCTCCCACGACGTCGACGGCAGTTGGAAGTGCGCTCTTCACGCTCAGCGCTGACCGGACCCAGCTCGCCTACCACGTGATTCACAACGTAACGGGCGGGACCGCCTCGCATATCCACTTGGCCGGGGGAGGCGAGCCTGGAGCAATCATCTACCCCTTGACTCCATTCAGTAGCGACATGAGTGGCGTCATCAATATCACGGCGGCAGATGCCGTGAACCTGGCGCAAGGGTTGTTCTACGTGAACGTGCACTCGACCACGTACCCGGCAGGCGAGATCCGCGGCCAGATCTTGCGACCGGGTGAGACGCTTTGGATCGCCAATCTGACCGGCTCGCAAGAGACGCCGGCCGTGACAACCACGGCGTCCGGCCACGCTTCCATTATCGTGGATTCCACCCAGACGAGTATCCGTTACCACGTCAGTACGACGGGAATTACACCAACCGGTGCACAAATCCAGGATGCCATTGCGACCCTGTCGGGTGTTGTCATCTACCAATTTTCTTCGGTCGCTGCCGTCATCGACGGTACCCAAACCATCACCGCAACCGACAACGGGGAGATCGCGGATCGCCACTGGTACGTCAATATCCTCACCGCCTCCAATGCGAACGGCGAGCTGCGCGGCCAAGTCTTACAGCCGGGCGAGGTGCTTTACACCGCCATGCTCCGCGGAGCGGACGAGACGCCGCCAGTCACCACGAGTGCGACAGGCAACGCGCAGTTCGTGCTGGATCCGGCGCGGACTTCTCTGCGATACGAAGCCATGTTCTCCGGCCTGTCGGCCATCGCCTCGCATATCCACCTGGGCGCCACGGGAATGGCGGGCCCGGTCATCTACCCGCTCACGCTTACGTCCCCGACCATGGCGAAGGGAACCCAGACAGTCACCGCGGACGACCTGCTCAATCTCGACGCTGGCCTCTTCTATATCAACGCGCACACCACCGCGAATCCGAATGGAGAAATTCGCGGGCAGATCGGCAAGCCCTAGCAGCCTGTACGCCGGCCTGGACGCACAGAAAGGTATCTACTGTCAGAGTCGACAAAGCGCAGTAGCCGCTTGGCCCACGATCCGGCGTACTCGACGCCAATACGAGCGCAAGACTTGATGTGCCTCGGAACGTCGCCTGCGCTCAAATAGAGTGGCTTCGTACACAGATCGAGCCCGTTGTGGGCGCGCGAAATACCGAATGCCTGGCACAGCTTTCCGGGACCATTCGTAAGCAGCATGGCCTTGGCCGACTTGGAGGTGGTCCCGCGCAGGACGCGCATCACCTCTTCGCCGAGGATCGGCTCTACGGCGCGCAAAAGCACCGCGCAGGGCAGCCCCTCGGCGTCGGTGACGAGATTCAGGTGAAAATGCATGCCGTAGATAAAGAAGACGTAGGCGAACCCGGGTGGTCCCCACATCACCTCGTTCCGAGCGGTGCGACGTCCGCCAAAGCTATGGGCCGCCCGGTCGCGGATGCCAAGGTAGGCTTCAACCTCGACAATACGTCCTGCCAAGCTCACGCCCTCGCGTTCGAAAACGAGGATCTTTCCCAAGGCGTCCTTGGCCACGACGTCAGCGGGACGCGCATAAAAGGAGCGCGGCAAGGGCGCGAAGGACGCTGCAATCGCCATGGCAAGCCACCATGGCATGATCGGCAGTGTCGGCAAGTTTTTGAGCGGCCAGGCCCTAGCTCGGCGTAACCATTCCCGCTCTTCACGTCTCCAAGAGCCTGGAACCCGTATGCGAGACCTAGGCTCGCGAATCCGTATTTGCCAAGGAGGAATTCGTGACGATAACCGACGACAAGACGCCAAGCGCCGCCGAGCTCGACCAATTAGCGATCAACACCATGCGCTTTCTGTCCGTAGATGCCGTGCAAAAGGCGGACAGTGGTCACCCAGGACTGCCGCTCGGGGCCGCGCCCATGGCGTACGTGCTGTGGAATCGCTTTCTACGTCACAATCCCAGCAATCCGCAGTGGTTCAATCGTGACCGCTTCGTGCTTTCGGCCGGGCACGGCTCGATGCTGCTTTACAGTTTGCTTCACTTGACGGGCTATGCCCTCTCGCTCGACGAGATCAAGCGCTTCCGCCAGTGGGGCAGCTTGACGCCAGGGCACCCAGAGCGTGGCTTGACCCCGGGAGTAGAAGTAACGACCGGCCCCCTTGGACAGGGTTTCGCCAACGGCATCGGAATAGCCGTCGCCGAAGCCCACCTGGCAGCGCGCTTCAACCGTCCGAACTTTCCCCTCGTCGACCACTTCACCTACGCCCTGGTCAGCGACGGCGACCTGATGGAGGGCGTCGCATCGGAGGCGGCATCGCTAGCTGGACAATTGGGGCTCGGCAAACTGGTCTACCTCTACGACAACAACCACGTCACCTTGGCGGCATCGACGGGCCTGACGTTCACGGAGGACTGTGCTGCTCGCTTCGCTGCGTACGGCTGGCACGTTCAGAAAGTTGCCGACGGCAACGACCTGCCGGCCATCGAGCGAGCTATCAAGCTCGCACAAAGCGAGACCGCACGTCCTTCCCTCATCGTTGTCGATACGCACATCGGCTTCGGTTCGCCTCACAAACAGGACAGTTTCGAGGCGCATGGCTCACCGCTAGGCGAAGAGGAAGTTCGGCTGACCAAGCAGAACCTCGGTTGGCCGACCGACCCCCCCTTTTACATTCCCGCAAGTGTTGCCGAACATTTTCGGCAAGCGATTCCGAAGGGCTCTGGCCTCGACGCCGAGTGGAACAATCTCTTCCTTGAATACGCCTTGGCCTTTCCCGAGCTTGCCACGGAGCTGAGACAGCGAATCAGCGGCGAGTTGCCGCTCGACTGGAACAAGGATCTACCCAGCTTCCCGCCCGACGCGAAAGGAATGGCCACGCGCGTGGCCGGGGGCAAAGCACTCGCTGCCATCGCGTCTCGAGTGCCTGCCCTGATGGGCGGCTCGGCGGATCTGGATCCGTCGACGCACACCCAGCTCAAAAACGCCGGCGACTTCGCTCGTCCGAGCGAGGACAAACACGTTTTGGAAGGCGAGTCCGGAGGCGGACGCAATTATGCCGGCAGGAACCTTCATTTCGGAGTTCGCGAGCATGCCATGGGCGCCATCGCCAACGGCCTCGCCGCCCACGGCGGAGTCTTGCCGTACACGGCGACCTTTCTGACGTTTTCGGATTACATGCGTCCGCCCATTCGCCTGGCGGCCTTGGCTGGACTGCACGTCGTGTTCGTGTTCACGCACGACAGTGTGGCCATGGGCGAAGACGGGCCCACCCACCAGCCCATCGAGCACCTGGCCAGCTTGCGCGCGATTCCACAACTGACAGTCATTCGCCCAGCCGACGCCAACGAAACTGCCGTCGCGTGGTGCGTGGCCGTGGAGAGTCGCGACCGTCCCGTGGCGCTCGTTCTCAGTCGACAGAATGTTCCGATTCTCGACCGCTCTCAGTACGCGAGCCCAGAAGGGCTGCGACGTGGCGCTTACGTCCTCTACGATCCGACGCCCGTGGTGCCACAGCTCATTCTTCTTGCCAGCGGTTCTGAAGTTCAAGTCGTGGTCGACGCAGAAAAGCTCCTGCGACAAAAGGGCATCTTCGCACGGGTGGTCTCGATGCCGAGCTGGGAGTTGTTCGAAGCGCAATCCGAGGATTACCGCGCCAGCGTTCTGCCGCCTTCCATTCGCGCCCGGCTCGCAGTCGAAGCCGGCGTGCCGCAGGGTTGGCGGCGCTACGTCGGGGACGTCGGCGCCGTCCTTGGCATCGAAAAATTCGGAGCTTCCGCGCCTGGACCGGTCGTGCTCAAGGAATACGGGTTCACGCCAGAACACGTCTGCAATCTTGCAGTCGCGGTTTGCGCACGTGAGACGAATGAGAGGCGCTGAAAGTTTTCACTCGCCGTGGTCGACGATCGTCTGAGCAATTTCCTCATGCCTCTTCAGCATCCAACCCATGCAGTAGGGAAACAGCCACCATTGTTTCGTCAGTACGCCCGGCCGCTGCCGCCGAAAATCGTGCGCAGAACGATCTTTAGGTCCCAGAGTAGGCTCCAATTGTCGATGTACTCCAGGTCGTGCTGAATGCGCTTTTCCATTCGGTCCAGCGTGGCCGTTTCTCCTCGCCAACCGTTGACCTGAGCCCATCCGGTGATGCCCGGCTTGACTTTGTGGCGCAACATATAGCGCGGTATCAAGCCTCGGTACTGTTCGTTGTGCGCGACTGCATGGGGCCGCGGTCCTACCACGGACATATCGCCGGTCAGCACTTGGAAGAACTGCGGCAGCTCGTCGAGCGACGTTCGCCGCAAGAATCGTCCAAGAGGTGTAACCCGCGAGTCGTTCCTTTGCGCTTGCTTGATGGTCGTGCCGTCCTCGCAAACGTACATGGTTCGGAACTTCAAGACGCGAATCTCCTTGCCGTTCAACCCATAGCGCCGCTGCCTAAAGAAGACGGGCCCGGGCGATGTCAGCTTGACCAGAAGAGCAATGACGAGAACCGGTATTGCGATAAGCATCGAGGCAATCGCACCGCCCACGACGTCCTCGACGCGCTTGAGCGCATGCCGCATGCCTTGGAACGGAGTATCGTGAATGCTGATCAGGGGCGATCTTCCAATGGCCGTCCAACGAGCACTAAGCAGTTCGTAAGAAGGCAGATCGGCGACCAGGTGAACGGTAGCTGTGCTGTTGCTCAGCGCCTCGACGAGTTTCTTGACACGTTCTTCAGCGTGCAAGGGCAGCGCGATGTAGACGACATCGATTGCGCCATCCCGACAGGCTTGCACCAAATCGCGGAGGCTGCCGACGTGCTGGCAAGGGTTCGCTTCGAATGCGTGCTGGCGTTCCGGCCCTCGGTCGTCGTAGATACCGGCGATCTTCAGGCCGAGCCAAGGCCGCGAGCGAATTTCGCCGCACAATCGTTCCGCGTTGGGGGTCGCTCCCGCAAACGCGACAACCCGCTGGTTGCCTTCACGCGACCCGATCCATCGCAACGCGGACCTTTCTCCGACGCGCCATGCGCACTGGGCTCCGGCTGCGCCCAGCAGCCATCCTAAGCTGGTCACCCGCGAAAACGTCTCCGAGGTCTTCGTCAGAAAGAGAATGACGGCACAAACCGCTGCGGTTCCCATCCAGGTCAGCAGCAACGGCTTGCTTTCTGTTAGCAGATCCTCCGCACGTCTCGGCCGGTATACACCCACGGCTTCCGCCACAATCGTAAAAGCGACGATGACGAAGAGCGTGGCGCTGCTGACAGGCCGCAGCCACGGCTGGCCATACGCTGCAATCGCCAACCGGTGGACCAAGACAATGAGAATTAGATCGACGATCCGTTGAAACGGACCAAGTGCGTCTTCATAGACCCTTAGTCTTCGAATATTCATAATGGTTACTCCTATCTTTCTCTTTCAGATTCTTTACCGAGGCAGGCCTCCGGCAGAACGCCGAGACGTGTGTGCTCCGATGGAAAGGTTTAGGGAGCGTCCCTAGGCCTGCGGTCTCCGTTGCAAATTCATAGCGGCGACATTGCCGGCACAGCGCATACAAAGTGATACTCCCGGCATGACGAAGCGATTGAAGATGCTCGGTTCCTCGCCGCAGCTCGTACATTCTTGACCCAGGCCGATCTCGTCATCGTCCTCATCAAGCCGTTGCACCTCATCCAGCTCGGCCTTGGAGACAATGCCGACCAGCAATGCATCGACAGTGACGGCAAGACACGAAAGCTTCTTTTCGACCATGAGGCCAGCCGCCTCGGTGATAGAGGTCTCCGGTCCAACGCACTGAACGGGCGGCATTACGCACTCGCTCACAGGGGAGGTACGGTCCGTCCAGCACAAGTCGTCCTTCGAGAGAATGCCCGCCAGCATTCCGTGGTCGACCACCAAGACGTGATCAATGGCCTCGCCCGTCAAAACGCTTAGCGCCGAGCCTACCGATGTCTCGGGTGTCAGCGAGTAGACGTCGGTCTGCATGACGTCGACTACGGAGTAGGATCTCTTCTTTTCTACTATACTCAGCATGTCTTCTCCCAGGTACGCACTGCCACCGCAGCGAATGTCTTTTGGAAGCCTCAGTACATCCCACAGACATATCAAGGCGCATGCCAAGTCTTTCTATCTCCGTCCCTAGGTCTTGCTCCTACCTCCTAAGGGCTCATTGCTGCTTCAAGATCCTATCTGTTGTAACGCCAGGGCCTCGGCGGTTACATCGACGTAATAGCAACGTTATGCACCACATTGGCCGCGTCCCGCGAGGCCGCCCCTTGCGATTACCACCCGGCAATAGCGGGCGTCCGGACTAGACTTCAATCCATGAATGCCACGGGTGGTATGGATGAAGCCGCGACTGCGCTGGGCGACAGCACGGTCGACGAGGAATGGCAGCCCATCGAGTTCGACCCACATCCGTCGGACTTCTTGCCGGAATAGTCGACGCTGGATCAAATCACGGTTCCGTCGGGAATGACGGCGTTCTTTGGGATGATGACGATGCCGTCACGAATGTAATAAAGGGGATGGTCTACCTTGTCGGGCTTGCCTTTGGGGCTGATCACGACGTTGTTTCCAATGCGCGCATTCTTGTCGATGATCGCGTCTTCAATGTGGACGTCTTTGCCAATACCTAGCCGTGGGAGAGAAGTCGAGGAGGTCGACTGAATCGTGGATAGCGACTCGTAATCGTCGCATCCCATCATGACGGTGCGGACAATCTCACTACCACTGCCGATGATGCTGCGAATGCCAATCACCGAGCGCTGGATGTGAGCGCCATTGATGATGCAGCCGTCGCACAACATCGCATGGTCAATCGTTCCACCGTTGATTTTCGAGCCCGGAAGCCAACGAGGTCGGCTGAAGATCGGCGCGCTCATATCGAAGAAGCTGAACCGCGGCAATTCCGCCGTCAGGTCGAGGTGAGCTTCGAAAAAGGCGCGAATGGTTCCAATATCCTCCCAGTACCCCTGGAAGATATAGGAATGAACTTTGCGCGTTCCAATAGCGTTTGGAATGATGTGTTTACCGAAGTCCGTGCAGTCATTCTTGAGCACCTCGATAAGCACGTCGCGATTGAACACGTAGATCCCCATCGAGGCGAGCAACAACTCGCGACCGTTGGCAATCTTCATGTTCTCATACCAGCTGTGCGGAAGGACCAGACTGTCAAGAACCTTCTCGTCCGTCGGTTTTTCGGCGAATCGAAGGATGCGCTTTTGGTCGTCGATCTGCATGATACCCAAAGCCTTGGCGTCGGCTCGGGGCACCGGCAAAGTCGCCAACGTGATCTCCGCACCCGACTCCACGTGCTGCTCCAGGATGTCGCGAAAATCCATGCGGTAAAGCTGGTCGCCGCTCAGGATGATGATGTACTCGGGATCGTGGGGGAGGAAGTGAACCATGTTCTTGCGGACGGCGTCCGCGGTACCCACCCACCACGAGGTATCCGAATAGGTTTGTTGCGCGGCCAGAATCTCGACGAACCCTCCCGTGAACGGATCGAAGGCGTACGACTGGGATATATGGCGATGCATCGAGGCAGATTGAAACTGGGTCAGTACGTAAATCCGCCGCAGCTCCGAATTGATACAATTCGAGATGGGAATGTCCACCAAACGGTACTTGCCTGCTAGCGGGACAGCCGGCTTGGCTCGGTCTTTCGTCAGAGGGAATAGTCGGGCTCCGGCACCTCCTCCCAGAATCACACTCAGCACCTGCTTGCTATTCACCGCCATAGCTGGGTGGCTCATGTATGCAATAATCAGCCCAGCGACCGGATTGTGCTCTCCTTGCTCGTCGCCGGAAATCGCAGCGTTGCCACCACCGGCAGGTGGTCTGACGCATGAGAGGACTCCGGCGTTCGAAATGAACCAATCGTGCGCATGGCCCACGGCCGATCGATCCAGATGCGGTCGAGGGCAAAGACTGGCAGGAAGGTCGGAAAGCTACGCACCGACGGGCTATTCCCGAAACGACGGTGAAGCCAACGCAACGGCCGCCCCCACAACAGCCATTCGTTGATGTCCCCAAGGAGAACTGTGGTGACGCCCGGCTCTCGTCCCAGCAGGGCGAGCAGTCGATCCACTTGAAGTCGCCGCTCGCCAGCGCGCAACCCAAGATGCGTGACGACGACTCGTAGCCTGTGGCCTTGCCAACAAAAACGTGTCTCGAGCGCGCCTCTCGGCTCGCGCCCCGCAATCGACAAGTCGTGAATATGGACCGAATCGGCTGGAGTCGACGACAGCAGAGCATTGCCGTATTGCTTCGTCGAGCGATGCCCATGCGTAGGAATGGCGGACCAATGGTAACCGTTGCCGTGGGCGAGCTCAGCCACCTCGTTGCCAGCCGAGGGTCCGCACGCTACTTCTTGGAGACCGATAAGTGGGACACCCAACTGGCGCAACTGGCGAACTACGACCCCGACGCGCGTGACGTTACGGACACCATCCGACCCCTTGGCGTCGTGAATGTTCCATGTCGCTACCCGAAGGTCGTCGCTGACCATGGCGGTGCGCATCGGTCTCTCCCAATTCAGGAAACGCCCGACGTCGGCGACGGCGGGCGAAAGCGGCGCTTCGCGTAGATCGTCAATGCCGCCACCGTCGCTACCGCGACGACTGCAACGATGATGTTTGTCAGCGTCGGCTGTCGCAGGAGTGCGAGAAGCCGCCCCACCACCACGCCGAGCCCCAGGAGCCCTGGCAGCATTCCAACGATGTTGCCGAGGACAAACGTGCGTCTGGGAATGCGAAACGCGCCCGCCGCCATATTTAGCGCCCCAAAATTGCCGATCGGAATAAGGCGCATGAACACCACCGCCCAGAACGCCTGTCGTTTCAGGAATCGGCGAACGCTGGTCTCGATCTGATCGGGCAACCACGCGACGATACGCGGCCCTGCCCAATTGCCGAGTGAATGAGAAAGCATGGCACTGGCCAAGCTGCCGAGCCATGCGATTCCAACACCCGGCCAAAGACCGAAGACCGCCAAAGTCGCCGTGGCCAGGAACGTAACCGGAACGAAGAGCGTCGCCGCGATCGCGAAACATCCGACAGCCATCCAGGCGCCGGCCGGATCCGCTGCGAGCGCCGAAGCAGCTTGCGCGATGGCCGCCGAAAGCCCGGTCGTAAAGCCGTGCCACCGGCGCAGGACCAGCCAAAGGCAAAGAAAGGCAGTCACCCAAGCCAGCGGCCGCAACCAGCGACGGGACAGGCGATGACGTAGCGTCTTTGGTACAGCTCGGTCGAGAATCATCGCCATGCTCCAGGGGCCCGGCGGATCTACCATTGCGCCGTCGAAGATCGCAAAGTCGAAGGGCGCATCTTCACGCATCGGTGTCGGTATCAAACGACGCTGGGCCGAAGGAGACTGCTCGTCGATGATTCGACAAAGGGATCCGTGCTCGGCTAGGCCAAGAGCTATCTCGCGGACCCTAAGGCCGAGGTGCTCCGCGAGCAAGCGGTTGCGCACCGATGCGATGAATTCGGCGCTCTTCGAGTCGCACTTCTCGACGACGAGATCGCACTCCGAGTCGAGGCGCATCGAACGACGGCTAAGGTTCGCCGAGCCGACCTTCGCCAGCAGGTCATCTGCCACCAGCACTTTGGCATGCACCTCGACGCCAGTTGAAATTTCGTCTTTTCGCACCTGCGGGGTCACCAGTCGCAAGCGGCCGTGGCGGTCGTGCTGCCGCAACGAGGTCAGCACACGAGCCCGCAGGATACCCATCGAGCTCTGCTCCATCCAACCCGACTCTGCTTCGGGCAAAAGCAGCACGATCTCGGGCCCGGTCTCGCTGAGCAACCGCTGTGCCAGCGCGTGCTGGACTGACTCCGACGTCAGATATTGGTTCTCCACATAAATCCAGCGTTCGGCTGCCGCGATCGTTTTCAAAGTCAGCATCTCGATTTCCCTGACCACCTTCCCGTCGTCTTCAACAAACGTTCGCGCAAAGGCAACCCCCACGTCGATGGCGTCCACAGTCAACTCCGGCGGCCACACATTCAATTCGCCTTCGTGCAATGGCCGGAGGGCACGACACGGACCCGGACATTTCCGCTGCCAGCGCGTGCGCGCCAGCTCGCCGAGACAATTGGCAGCGGGTCCCGCTACGACTGCTTGCACATCGTGAAAAGGACCATACAAAGCTTGGCGACTATCGACCCTGCGAGCGTCGCTCGGCAGATGAAGCGGGGTGTCCCACCGATGCATCGTCAGATCGATTCCTCCGATGAACGCGACCTCGTCATCGACGACGACGACCTTCTGGTGATGGGAAGCCCCGATGGCGTGGCGGTCGTCGAGAGCGTAGTGAAGGTGCGGATGAGCGCTGCCCATTTGTCGCAGAGGATCAGCTTCTCTCTCCCACGAATAGATGAAGGAATAGTCCCAGATGAGAATGAACACATGGAGCTCGGGAGTTCGGTCGAGACACGCGAGCAGAAAAGGCAACAGAGGTGTCTCGTCCTCCGTCCCAGGACGCAACAGTACACGACTGTCGAAGTCCCACCCCAAAATGAAGACAGTCTCCCGAGCCGCACCTATGGAAGCGGCCATGGACGCAAACGCCTGCTCCCCGTCCTGGATGAATGACAGGCGCCAAGCCAACGCCTTTTGCCAGCAGGTAACGCCGGGAACGAGCAATGGAGCGACGGGCGCAATCCCAGTACCGCATTCAAATGGTGTGCTTGCCAATTAATTGACCCGCTCAAATCAGATCGGCCCCGAGCCGAAGTGTCAAGGATGGCACTTTGCCGTAGCTCTTCAAGGCGGAGTCCGTCCGCCCGGCGGCCTGATCCAACGCAGGACTGGCAGGCGCCCCACCGAGTGGTGTGATACTGGTGTGCGAGTCTAGGATGCCCATGAGGCCGAGCGCCAGCCCAACGATCACACGGTCAGCGAATTCTTCCTGAATTCCTATTTCGACTCTCCACAAGTCAATGACGCCTCGCGAATGGTAGCTGCCAGGCAAGGCCTGCAAAGCCGGCACACCACTCCCCGCCAATACCAGTCCACCGTCGACCGTGGCACGCGCATAGCCCACGTCGCCGTAGAGACCGAACGATCGAATCGGGCGCATGCCCATCTGAAACCAGAACGTCCGGCCCTGATAGTTTGAGTGCTGAAGGACGGCTTGCGCTTGCGCATCATTCGTTTGGGAAGCCGCCACGTGGGTAATCAGCGAGCTGAACGCGGATGGCACCCAGCCATAGCCAGCGCCGAACCGCAAACCGATGGGTATTTCGAGCCCCACTTGAAAACCAACATCCAGTGGAGCGTGGGTCACCCACTCCGCCGAAAGAATCCAATGCCGTTTCGTGCTCGTCATTGGATCCCGACGCGTAACTGTGAGCACCGTTGGCTCTCGTGCGTCGGCGACCTCGGCGCTCGCGGCCTCCGCGCGAAGACAGAGCGGGACATGAGACAAGACAAGCCAGGCAATCGTGACATACCCGTTGCGGCCTCGTGTTGCGCCCATGCATACTGACACAGCAAAGCTCGTGCGCGCCGATGGGCACGACAATTGCCTTTTATGTGATGTGGGCCCATGGCGCGGCAGAAGCAAAGAGAGCAACGAGGAGGAATAGTCGCGGCAATGAAACAGATGCAGCCCGAAGGTGGCTACGAAGTGACAGGCCAAGACGGGTCGAAAATGAAACGTCCGACTTCGAAAGCGGAGGCCGACGGCGGGAGGCCGGATTTTGCACCGTCGGGCTGGAGTCGTCGCTCATTCTTAAGCGTCACGGCAGCTGCAGCATTGCCCTTGACCCTACCGCTCAAGGCGACCGCAGTCCCGACCCGTCCGCAGCCCGGCGCCCCCGATGAATCCGAATTTTCCGCGCCACCGTCGGGTACGATGCCGATGCGCGAGCTCGGCCAAACCGGCGTCAAAGTATCTATCATCGGCCTCGGCGGTTTTCATATCGGACTGCCGGCCAAGGAACAGACTTCGACGCGCATCATCCACACGGCTCTCGACCACGGCGTGAACTTCCTCGACAATTGCTGGGACTACAACGACGGCGAGAGCCACCGGCGAATGGGACGTGCTTTGCGCGACGGCTACCGCCCGAAGGCCTTTCTGATGACCAAGATCGATGGCCGCACGAAGAAGGCGGCCGAACAACAAATCGATCAGTCGCTGCGTAGTCTTGCCACCGACGTTATCGATCTGGTTCAGGTCCACGAAGTCATCCGCATGTCGGATCCCGCCCGAGTGTTCGCTGCCGACGGCGCGATTCATGCCCTCATCGCAGCGAAGAAGGCTGGTAAGATCCGATTCATCGGATTTACCGGACACAAAAGCCCGGACATCCACTTGGAAATGCTCCGTGTGGCGGCGGCCAATGAGTTCAAGTTCGACACGGTTCAAATGCCGCTCAATGTGATGGATGCCCACCACGACGGCTTTCAGCGCAAGGTCATTCCGGTACTTGTCGAGCGCGGTATTGGCATCCTTGGCATGAAGCCACTCGGCTCGGGTCTCTTCTTCGGCAGCCATGCCTTGGCTTCCCGAAGAGTCACGCCAACCGATTGCCTGCACTACGCGATGACTCTGCCCACCTCGGTGGTCATCACGGGTTGCGATACCATGGGCATTCTCTACCAGGCGTTGCAGGCGGCCTACAGCTTCCATCCGCGCGACCGAGAATGGACGAAGGCGCTTTTGGCCGAAACCTCTGCCGATGCGGCGCAAGGCTGGGAGCGGTACAAGACTACCGAGGTCTTCGATGGTACCGCCAAGCACCCTTGGTGGCTGGAGACGGCATCCCTACAACGATGATTGCCGAGGCGGCTCCGCCGAGTCAGACTGCATCAGAAGTGAAGACAGGCGCTCTCGCCACCATTCCAGGTGCACGCCGCGCATCGCTGTTGCGCGACCTCGAGCCGCAGCTTGCCTCGGTTGCATCCGTCGTGCCCGACGGCGACGAGTGGTTGCACGAGATCAAGCTCGACGGATACCGCTTGCTGGCACATTTCGACGCCGGCCACGTCAAGCTGGTCACCCGGCATGGACTCGACTGGAGCCAGCGCTTCCACGCCCTCGCCCGTGCACTCGAACGTTCGCACATTAGCCAGGCGATCCTCGACGGCGAGGTCGTGGTTTTGGACCAGCACGGAATCAGCAGCTTCCAGGCGCTGCAGAATGCGCTCCAGGCGCTGCCAAGCAAAGGCGGCCCCATGGTCTACTATGCGTTCGACCTGCCCTACCTCGACGGGTGGGACCTGCGGGAGGTTCCGCTTGAACAGCGCAAGGAACTGCTGCGCCAACTGATTCCCACGGATGGGCAAAGCAGCGCAGAACTTCGCTTGAGCGACCACGTGATTGGCCAGGGTCCGGCGTCGCGTGAACAAGCGTGCCGCATGGGACTTGAGGGCATTGTGTGCAAACGCCGCGATGCCGTTTACCGCAGTGGCCGAACCACGACCTGGCTGAAGGCGAAGTGCGCCGCGCGCCAGGAATTCGTAATCGGTGGCTTCACGGATCCGGGCGGTTCGCGGGAGTATTTGGGAGCACTGCTGCTCGGTCTGTACCAACACGGCGAGCTACACTACGCCGGCAAGTGCGGCAGTGGTTTCTCCGAGACATCGCTGCGCGAGCTTCACCGCAAACTGCGCCCCCTCGAACAAGCCCAGCCAGCCTTTCGAAATCCCCCCCAAGGCGCCGACGCGCGCGGTGTGCACTGGCTGCGACCGACCTTGGTCGTGGAGGTTTCCTTCGCCGGATTTACCGACGATGGCCGCGCACGGCACGCTATTTTTCAAGGATTGCGCGAGGACAAGCCCGCTTCGGAGGTGAAGCGCGAAGAAATCCTCAAGCTCACCGCGCGGTCGTCTTAGAAGATTTCGCCGGCCGAAAAATAGCCTCCAATCGGCTGCGCATCGGGCGACCAAGCGAGGTCGGCGCGAACCACGAAGGTCTTACCTTCTTGGAGGCGCAGGCCGCCGCCAATGCCGTATTTCAGTCCTATGCCGGTGCCGTCCAATTCCGCGTGCCTGTGGAACGGTTCAGTCCAAGTGCGGCCACTGTCGAAGAACAAAGCGGTGCCCAATATCAACGCCTTGTTCTTGACTGTGAAATGGAAAAGCTCACTGCGTGCCTCCAGGTTTTCGAAGAGCTTGACCTTGCCGTGGTACCGCTGGGCCGGCACACCGCGGATGGCCTTGCCACCGCCGATGGCCGGTGTATCGTCGAACCGCGCCAGCTCGTAGAAAGGCGGCGTTCCTAGGAAAACGTCGCCAACAACCCGAAGCGAGACGGACAGCCAGCGCGGAATCGGGTTCGTGTAAAAGCGACCGGTAAAGTCCAACTGGACGTACTGGTAAGGCAGATACGACCCGAGGGAGGGGCTCATGCGCGCAAGCAAAGCATGGTACTGCCCACGCTGGGTGACTGTCTCGTTGTCGCGTGTGTCGTATTCCAACCCAACTTCCAATAGCTCCACGGCATGGGATCCGAAGCCGCCAAGCAGCTGGCAAACTTCCGGCGAGCCGGTGGATTGCTGCTGGACGAGGAGCGAGTCCTGGGGGATCTCCAGCCAGCTTTGCGTGTACGAGGTACCAGCCGTGGCGAAGAAACTGTCGAGCATTCGCATACGAAGCCGCCCGGCCAGCGTAGGGTGAATACGGCGGTACTCGCGCTGCTGCTCGCTCACATCGGCAAGGTTGGGGCTGGCGTTGCCCATACCGTAGTAGCCAAGCGTTCGCTCGTCGGTGTACGAGGGCCGTAGCTCCAAACGGAAGCGCCCGCCGGGACCGAAGCTCGGCACCGTCAAGAGCGCATAAATGTCGAGAAAGGGCACGATGAGCGAGCCATCGCGTATCTTGAACGTCACGAAGGCCGCGTCTTCGAGGCGCCAGCGAAACGTGCCTTCCGTCGTCCCCAGTCTCGCGATGTCGCTTACTTGGCCAAGGCCGAAGCCGACATCGCTGTCGCCACCCACGATGGGGAAAAAGTTCATCTCGCGCTTGCCCTGGACGCCAGCACCACTGCCCGACTGAGCAAGCGCGATTGTCGTCAACGTGCATGTCCAACCTATGAGGGTGATCAGAAAGACAGCCGCGCATGCTCGGCGCACGAAGAACGCCTTGAGTCCTCGTTAGAACTGCTTGTGGTAAAGCGCCAGGCGCAAGGTGGGAGCGGGATCGGACCGAAAGTCCATCGAGACGGCGGCGCTGGCCCGGCTTTCCTGCGCCACGACCTGCACAACGCCCACTGCGGCGCCAACCAAGACGCCACCGGCTCCCCAATAAACGATGTTGCGAGCCCGCTGGCCGCTAGCCAAATAGTAGATGGCCCCGCCAACCAAGACGCCCAAAACCGCGCCACCAATGGCCGACATAGCGATCGTTCCCATGTAGTTGTGGTTGGAGTCGACTTCGGTGTGAACGATGTGGCGATTGGGTGACTCGGCCACGGGCACGGCCTGCGCTACCGGCACCACCGGAACGGCTGGCGACGGAGCTTGGCCTTCTACCACCACGTCGGCGAGATGCAGAGAATACCAATGCGGTTGACGAATGCTCGACGAAATCGACGTCTCCGCGTGGACCGTTCGGGAACCGAGCGAAAGCGTCGAGAGCACCGTGACCATCACCCCGGCGAGATAGCATGAAGACGCACGTGTTTGCATGACTGAATCCTCCCTTTGCAATGCGTGACAACTGCAGGGCGCATGCCAGCGCTCGTTTACTGACCGGCTGGCAACTCGTCCGTCGGCCGCAGAGCCAGAAGCTCGCGTAGTATCACCTGCAGCGTCGCGGCCAAGGGGACAGCAACGACAGCGCCTACGACACCGCCAATTTCGCTCAGGAATAAGATCGACAGCATGACCACGAGGGGATTGACTTGGATTGCCTTGCGAAAGATCAGGGGCCCCAGGACGTTGCCTTCGATCTGACCGTAAACGACGAAGTAGATGACGGTGGCGACGCCGTGCCACAAGCCACCCGTAAGAAACGACAGCAACGAAACAAATGTTCCCGCAACGACCGGGCCGGCGTAGGGAACCGTGCTCGACAGGCCGCTGAGCACACCTAAGGGCAAGAAGAAAGGCACACGATTGATCGCGAGAAAGACAGTCGTGCAAGTTGCATTGAGCGTACAAATCAGCGCGAGCCCTGCGATATAGCCACCGACGGACTGGTAGACTTTATGGGCGATGGTTTCTACCGTTTCTCGCCGGCGTCCCGGCAGTTGCCGGAGGGCCGTTTGAACCAGCGGCCCTCCGAACACGAGCATCAGAATCGTCACGAAGAAGACCGTGACGCTCGCCCCAACGAAGCTGAGCACGCCGCCCACCGCCGCAAGCACCGGCGAAGCGGCGCCGGTAATCACGTGGGTTCCGTCCTTTTCGGCGTCTTCCAAACGCTCGGACAGACTGAAGCGTTCGTCCAGGCGGCGCACCAGCTTGCTCTCCTTGACTCTGCGGACATAGTCGGGTGCGCGTTGGATGAGCGCCCTCCCCTGAGATACGGCCGGCGGAATCAGGGTAAAGCCGATCCCAGTCAAAAGGCCCAGCACCAACAAGGCGACAATCGCGATGGCGACCAGACGATGCACATGGTGTCTCAACAAGAGCTGGACTGCATGCTCTAGCGCCAAAGCAAGCAGAAGCGCCGCTCCGGTCAGTGTGATAGCCAAGCGCGAGTGCAGGATGGCGAATACGACAGTCGCCACGAGGAGCGTCCCAAACGCTACCGTAAAGACCGTTTTAAGATGGATCTGCGACCCCGGCATGCCCATTTCCCCCCAAGCAGAGACGACAACCTGGCGTGAACCTCAGCCGGTGCAGCTCGACGTTGATCCAGTACACCGCGGGACCTGCGCCGTCCCCTGACGCAGGCCCCGCCCCGTCCTACCCCCTCAGTGCAATGCTCTCGCGCGTTGTCCTTCAGACCGTCCTTCGTCGTCTCGTTCCTGGACCAGCAATGCTGCTTGATTCTCGAAGAATCGACGAGGGATGCCTCGGGCATAGAGGCGAATCAGCTCGCCCTCCATGTCGTGGCCAAGCGCTTCCAACTCGCCGTCAGACAAGAGCTGCTTTGCCCATAGAAAGAGCTCGGCTTCGTCCCGCCTGATATGGCGTCGAACGAGCTCTCGCAAGATCGTCATTCGAGCCGCGAACGTTTCGTCGCGGGTCTGCCCCTGTAGCAGTTCCGCCACGACTCGCGCAATTCCACTGTACGAGCCTTGCTGCTCCGTCAGGGCGTCATCGCCGATCCGGATCGCCACTGCGGAACAGAGACGTTGCTCCAACTGAGCATGCGTCGCGAGAGAATCAGCGAGCCGTTCGAAGAGTCCATCCGTCTGTTCGTGACTCGCGATTTCCAAGCGAGCGAACGTTCTTTCCACCTGGCGATGGTGGGCCTTGAGAAAGTCGACGGCGTTCATGACGGATTTTCCATGACTACTCTCCTTGACAACCGAGTCGGTCGGTCCTGCACCGGCTCTGCATTTCGCGAGCCAGGGCGTACCGCTAGGCGCTGCGTCGGTCGTGTCGAGCGAAGTCTCCTGCCAGACCTGAAGACGCGCGGTCGAATGCGTTGAGAATCAGTTGTTTGGTGTCACGAGCCAATCACCTCGGTCACAGTCTCGTGACAGCTCGACTGACGTTTGGGTCCGTCCTTTCTTGCAGTTGCCACCGCAGGCTTTCTCCTTTCGCACAAGCGGCACAGTTTTCGCACAGGACTGCGCCGTCATGCAGATGCACCCGGGTCAACAAAAAAGCCGTCAAACGGGCCCCTCCGCGCTGGGCCCTTTCTCCAAGGTAAGCGAGCTGATGAGCAGAGGCGTCGCCATCACCTCGCACGACAGTACCGTAAAGGAAGCAGTGGTCGTGATGGCGAAACACGGCGTGGACGCGATTGTGGTCGTGGACGCCCAGAAGAAGCTGATTGGCTCGATTTCCCATCAAGGAATTGCAATCCGCGCATCGACAGGCGACAAGCCGGTGGACGAGCTGCGTGTGAGCGACGCCATGTCGAGCGATACGACCAGTCTTTCGGTCTCGGCCACGGTGTCGGACGCGCTTAGCCTGATGGTGCAGCGCCGTTCCGCCTGGCTTCCCGTCGTCACGCACGATGGTTTTGTCGTGGGCGTGCTGGCCCTGTCAGACATCGTTTCGCGAGCAGCTTCCCCACGGGATTCACGCGGCGCCTGGCTGGAAACCGGCTACCGACACTCATGACGAGGTTCGCGCATGAAAGTCTCCGACACGATGACAGTCCAGGCGCTCAATGCACTCCTTCGGGGCGAACTGACGGCCGTCGCCGGGTACAAGCGAGCGCTATCCGACCCGAAGACCAAGGTCGAGTACCTACCTTCATTCGAAGAATGCCTCGGCTCGCACACCCGTCGCGTCCGACGACTCCAGTCCGAGGTCGTAAGGCGGGGCGGAATTCCAGTCTGCACAATGGCCCGAACGTGGCGGTTGCTTCTGACCGTTGCCTGGGCTTTCCAGGTCGCGGGAATGGCTCTGCTAAGTCCGCTATTGCGCATGCTGGAAGTGATAGGTCTGCGTCGCTACGACCGCGTGTGGGATCGCCTCGATGACCGGGCCCGCCAGCTGGTCTCGTGGGAGTTGTTCCCACAACAGGTACTGACCCGCCAAAGCATGTTACTGACAGGGATCGTGTGGAAGAGCACCTCGGAGACCTAAGAAGCCGGTCGCCAGCCCGTAGCCGCTGTTTTGCTTGAGTTTTCTTAGCCTTGCCGCCCTACGCCGACCTACGGCACGGTTTTTGTAGAAAGAGGCGCAGTCGAATGGAAATGAAGTTCAAACCGTTACGATTCGCGGAAAACGTTACCGCTAAGTAACAAACCGAGCCAAGGAGATTCTCTTGCTGGACATTCTACTTGTCGATGATGAGGCAGACCTCCGAGACGTTCTTGAAGAGCAACTCACCGAGGTCGGACACCGAGTGCAAACCGCGGCCGATGGTGCGGTCAGCGCAGAACATATCAAACGGAGGTTGTTCGACGTCGTCATTTGCGACGTTCGGCTGCCACAAATGGACGGTTTGGCTCTCTTCCGCCTGATTCGCAAAGAGGCGCCGGGGACGGAGGTCATTCTGATGACCGCTTACTCCGACATCACGCAAGCGGTATCGGCCCTGAAGGAGGGTGCCTTCGACTATTTGACCAAGCCGTTCGACATGGACGAGCTGTTGTTGCAGGTTCGCCGCATCGACGAAATGCGGAGCCTGCGCCGCGATCTCGACACTGCCCGCAGCGCCCTTGGCAATCGAGCTGAGGGAACGACTTTGATCGGTCAGTCACCCTCCGTCAGACGCGTTCAGGAGATGATCAAGATGGTCTCCCAAAGCGACGCGCCGACCCTGGTCACGGGCGAAAGCGGTACCGGCAAGGAAGTCGTCGCCCGAATGATCCACGAGCAAAGCTCCCGACGGGATAAGCCGTTCGTCGCGGTCAATTGCGGCGCCCTTGCCGAAAACTTGGTCGAAGCCGAATTGTTCGGCCACGAGCGCGGCGCTTTCACGGGCGCCGTACGCAAGCGCGACGGTCGTTTCAAGGCAGCCGATGGCGGCACCTTGCTACTCGACGAAGTAGCTGAGCTGCCCTTGGCCGCGCAGGCCAAGTTGCTGCGGGTTCTGCAAGAAGGCGTCGTGGAGCCGCTCGGGACCAATACCGCCGTACGGGTCGACGTGCGCATCATCTCTGCAACCCATCGCAACCTCCTCGAACGGACGAAGACGGGCGCGTTTCGGGAGGACTTGTTCTATCGAATCAATGTCATCGAGCTGCAATTGCCACCCCTGCGAGAGCGTCCGGGGGATCTTGCCTTGCTCGTCAATCACTTCCTGGCGCGGTTCACCCCGGCCGGCGCGCCGAGTCCGTCGATTTCGCCAGCGGCTTGGGCCTGCCTGTCCCAATATCCCTTCCCGGGGAATGTGCGCGAGTTGTCGCACGCCATCGAGCACGCCACAATTCTTGCTGGCGGCAAAGAAATCGGAGTGCAGCACCTTCCGACTTCGATGGTCAGCGTGTCCAACCCCGTCGAGCCCGAGCTGGAGTCTCCGCCAAATGCCATAAGACCGCTCCAAGCAGCGATCCGAGACTTCGAACACGCGTACCTTCTGCGGGCCTTGCGTGCAACCGAAGGAAAGCGCGCACGGACCGCAGAGCTCCTGGGCATTTCGCGCAAGACACTGTGGGAGAAACTGCGAGGAAACGAGGCGCGCAACGGCCATGAGCGTTCGCGCACCCCGGCCTGGACGACTGTGCCAGAAGCGCCTCCATCACCGCCCGCTTTGAGCGAGACCAGCAGCCAGGCGGCGGGAATGGGAAGCAGCTAGCTCGAAGCAGCTAGCTCGAACGTGGACGTAGACGTTCTATGACGAACGTAACCCGAGTGGGTTGGGAGCGGGGCCGCGACAGTTTAGAGACAAGCATCAATCGCGAGTGGTTGGTGGCCAACGGGCTTGGCGGCTACGCTTCCGGCACTCTTGCAGGAGTGCCCACTCGGCGCTACCACGGGCTTCTGGTGGCGGCCCTCCCCAATCCGTGGGGACGGACCATGATGCTCGACCACCTGGTCGAGCAAGTCGACCTGCCCGAGGGCACCCAGTACCGACTGAGCACCGAACGAGAGAGCACGGCGGACGCGGAGACGAAAGACGAGGTTCTCGAGCAATTTCGCCTGGAATTGGGTCTTCCGGTTTGGACCTACCTTTTGGGCGGCCTCGTTCTTGAGCGCCGACTGATGCTCGCCCATATGCAGAACACGGTCTATTTGCGCTACCGCCTGTTGCCGCACAAAGGTGGCGAATCGGAAGACAAGCCGATCACGTTGGGTCTGCGGCCAGCCATGCACTTCCGGCCTCACGATGCGCCGGTGTCGCGCCCCATCGATCCCTACACGCTGTCGCTGATTGGGGACCGCTTCGAAGTGTCTACTACTGGCCCGCACCCGTCCTTGAAGATGCGCGTCGAGGGCGACAGTCCGATCTTTCATTTCTATCCCGAGCGCCAGGAACGAATCAATTATCGGTGGGAGGCCGCGCGCGGCTACGAAGCGCATGGGACGCTGTGGAGCCCGGGCCTTTTTCAGGCCAAGCTGTCGTTGCAACATCCGACCTATCTGGTGGCTTCGAGCGAATCGTGGGAAACCATGGATGCCGTCGAGCCGGCACGTGCGTGGCAATACGAGCGCGAACGGCGACTGCGCCTAATTCACGCCGTGCCTTCCGGACGAGAGGACGTAACCGCCGCTGAGCTGATTCTGGCCACCGATCAATTCGTCATCGTGCCTGCCGGGCGCGTGACAGACTCGACACGGGCCAAAGCCCGCGGCGAAGACCTGCGCTCCGTCATCGCCGGCTACCATTGGTTTACGGACTGGGGTCGCGACACCATGATCAGCCTCGAGGGCCTGACCCTGTGTTCTGGGCGTTTTCAGGAAGCTCGCTACATCCTCCACAGCTTCGCACACTACGTTCGCGACGGACTCATTCCCAATCTGTTTCCGGAAGGCTCCCAAGAGGGCCTCTACCATACCGCCGACGCGACCCTGTGGTTCTTTCACGCCATCGATCGCTATCTAGCCTATACGGGCGATAGCGAAAGCCTTCGGCTTCTCTTGCCAACGTTGCTGTCCATAGCCAAAGCCCACTTCGACGGCACCGTCTTTGGCATTGCGGTCGATCCCTCCGACGGATTGCTAAGCCAGGGACAAGAGGGTTTTGCGCTGACCTGGATGGACGCTCTTTGCGACGGCTGGGTCGTAACTCCACGGCGAGGCAAGGCGGTCGAAATCAATGCGCTGTGGTTCAATGCCTTGGTCTTGTTAAGCACCTGGCTCGAGTCAGAAGGTGAGCAGGAAAGCGCCAAGACTTACAAAGACGCGGCCCAGAGAGCCCAAGAATCGTTCAATCGGCGTTTTTGGAGCGACGGCGTCGGCTATTTGGCCGATCGCCTCGACAAAGAAACTGGGGCGCCGGATTTTTCGCTACGTCCCAACCAAATCTTCGCCATTTCCCTGCCCCATCCCATTCTCGACCCGTCACGCTGGCAAGCGGTCGTCGATCGCGTCGGCGAGGCACTCTTGACACCCTTCGGCCTGCGCACCCTGGATCCACACCACGCCGACTTCAAGCCCAACTACCACGGCGACCTGCGCACCCGCGATGCCGCCTACCATCAAGGCACCGTGTGGAGCTGGCTCATCGGCCCCTTCGTCGAGGCATGGCTCAAAGTTCATCCGAACGAACGGGAGCGGGCGCGATCCTTTCTCTTGGGCTTGCGTGATCACTTGGGCCAGGCGTGCGTCGGACAGGTCGCCGAGATTTTCGATGCCACGGCTCCTTTTCTCCCGCGCGGATGTGTGGCGCAAGCGTGGGGTGTCGCCGAGCTGTTTCGCACCTGGAATCTGACGAACGCGCCCGTTTGAACAGGAGATCTCATGCCGCCAACTGACGTGGTTGCCCCCAAAGAGCAGCCGGTTCCACCTCCGACCTCTCAGTCGCGCTTTACCATCTTACCAGGCACGCCGTTCCCACTTGGCGCCACGTTCGTCGAAGGTGGCGTCAATTTCGCCGTCTACTCCGAGCGAGCGCAGCGGGCCTTCGTGTGCTTGTTCGACGCCGACGATCCAGCCAGCGAGGTGGCACGTTACGAGCTTTTCGAGCGCACCGCCCACGTTTTTCACGGCCTCGTACCCCATATCAAGCCCGGAGCGCTTTATGGGTTTCGTCTAGAAGGGCCGTTCGATCCCGGCCAGGGCCTGCGCTTCAATGTTAACAAGCTCTTGATCGATCCTTATGCCCGAGCGCTGTATGGCCAAATTGACTTCCATGGACCCATCTACGGTTATCCCATCGGTCATCCCGATGCCGATCTGGCTTTCAGCAATGAAGACGATGCGACCCATGTTCCCAAGTCGGTGGTGCTCGACAATGAGTTCGACTGGGGTGACGACCGGCCGCCCAACGTCTCGTGGAGCGATACGCTTATCTACGAGGCTCACGTCCGAGGACTCACGATCCAACACCCCGACCTGCCACCCGAGGTGCGCGGCACTTACGAGGGGCTCGGTCACCCAGCCATCGTCGAGCATCTGAAGAAACTGGGCGTCACCGCCGTCGAGCTGCTTCCCATTCACGCCAAGCTGGTCGACGGCTATCTCACCGAGCGCGGCCTGACCAACTACTGGGGTTACAGTCCGCTTGGATACTTCGCGCCCGAGCACACCTACGCCCGGGCGAAGAATCCCGGCGCGCAAGCCGCCGAGTTCAAGCACATGGTCAAGGCTCTTCATGCTGCTGGCATCGAAGTCATTCTCGATGTCGTTTACAACCACACCGGCGAGGGCAGTCAGCTCGGCCCTACCTTGTCCCTGCGTGGGCTGGAGAATGTGGCCTACTACCATCACAGTCCTACCGATCCGCGCTACAGCATGGAGTTCACCGGTTGCGGCAACAGTCTGAACCTCGGCTCGCTCTACACGATGAAGCTGGTCCTGGACAGTCTGCGCTATTGGGCGATGGAAATGCATGTCGACGGATTCCGATTCGATCTGGCGCCGGTGCTCGGCCGCATGTGGCCGACCTTTGCTTTCGACCGCAGCGCGACCTTCTTTCAGGCCGTGCATCAAGATCCGGTCCTGTCGCGACTGAAGCTCATCGCCGAACCGTGGGATCCAAACGAGGGCGGACAACAGCTGGGCGGCTTCCCCGTGCTTTGGTCCGAGTGGAATGCTGCCTTTCGCGACACGGCTCGCAGCTTTTGGAAGAGCGACCCCAACAAGGTCGGACAGCTGGCCTTTCGCTTGACCGGTTCGGCGGACATCTTCCAACCAGGCGGTCGGCGGCCCCACGCCAGCATCAATTTCGTGACCGCCCACGACGGCTTCACCCTGCACGATCTCGTCGCGTACGAGCACAAGCACAACGAAGCCAATCAGGAAGACAATCGCGATGGCACCGACGACAATCTCGCCTGGAACCACGGTGCCGAAGGAGACACCGACGATCCGGCCATTCTAGAGATGCGCGAGAAGACCAAGCGCAACCTGCTCGCAACTCTGTTTCTCTCCCGCGGCGTGCCCATGCTCTGCGCCGGCGATGAAATGGGCCGAACACAAAAGGGCAACAACAATGCCTACTGCCAGGACAACGAGATTTCCTGGGTCGACTGGAACCTCGATGACCGCCGCAAGGCACTGCTCGAGTTCACGGCGCGCCTGTCTCGCCTTCGCCATGCCACGGGCGTCCTGCGTGAAGACTGGTTCTTTCAAGGCGACCATATCTCGGACTCGCGCTTCAAGGATCTGACGTTCTTTGCGGTCGATGGGCGCGAAATGTCCACCGAAGACTGGCACAACGAAGGCTTGCTTTCCTTTGGCTACCTGCTCGGTGGCGACGCCTTGGTCGTCCCCGATCGGGCTGGGCACCGGCCGGTCGGGGACACCTTGCTCATGCTTCTCAACGGCAATCACGAAGAGGTGACGTTCACGCTTCCCAAGGTGGGCACGGTTCGGGCCTGGGACTTGGTCCTGGGCACCGCAAATCCCCAAGCACCCGCGTCCCGGTTGACCTCAGACGAAAAGCTGCCCGTCCCAGGACGAGCCTTGGCAATCCTGCGGCTGCGTTCACACATCGCCCCGAAGCTCGAGACGATTTGATGGCGAATCCGCGGCGAATTCCCGGCGCAACCTATCGTCTGCAGCTTCGTCGCGAGTTTCCTTTCAGCGCTGCAAGAGAGGCCATCCCCTACTTGCACAGTCTTGGCATCACCGACCTCTATCTTTCGCCCATCTACTACGCCCGACCGGGCAGCTCGCATGGCTACGACATTCTCGATCACACGCGGCTCAATCCAGAGCTGGGCGACGAAGCCGACCTACGCCAGCTGCTGGATACGGCACACGCGCATGCGATGGGCGTGCTTCTCGACATCGTTCCCAACCACATGTGCATCGCTGGCGACGCCAGTCCTCGCTGGCGAGAGGTTCTGGAAGACGGACCAGCGGCGTCCGCGGCCGCCTACTTCGATATCGACTGGGATCCTCCAAAATCAGAGCTGTCGGCCAAGGTCCTTCTACCGTTTCTCGACGAACAGTATGGCCGCGTCTTGGAATCCGAATTGTCGATTGCCTTCCGGCAGGGAGACTTCGTTGTCCGGTGGAATGGCGGCGAGTTGCCGTTCCGGCAAGAAACCTGGGGTCACATTCTGCGCCCTGCCATCAACATTCTTCGGGAGAGTACCGAGGCCGAGGATCCAGCGCTCATCGAATTGGAGAGCGTCCTTCGCGCAGTGACGTACATGTTGTCTGCCCTGCGCAGTCCGGCAGCCGAGCTCGAACGCCTTCATGAGAAAGAGGCCATCCGTCGTCGCCTCGCCAAGCTGGCCGAGGATTGTCCCGCGGTCGCGTCCGCTTTGGCCGCGGCGGTTAAACTACTCAATGGCGTACGCGGCGTTCCTCAAAGCTTCGACGCGCTCGAGCGCCTGATGAACGATCAGGTGTACCGACTTGCCCATTGGCGCGTGGCCGCTCATGAAATCAATTACCGGCGTTTTTTCGACATCAACGAGCTGGCGGCGGTACGCGTGGAAAACGAACAGGTCTTCGCCGCCATTCATGCCCTGCCGCTTTCACTGACCACGCACCTTGCGTTTGCTGGCTTTCGCGTGGACCATCTCGACGGGTTGGCGGATCCCAAGCGCTACTTGGATGATCTTCAGGCCGCATGGCGGAAGTCGACCGGGGCCCAAGACGGAGGCGGTGAACGCTGCTTCGTGCTGGTCGAGAAGATCCTCGCGCCGAATGAAGATCTGCGACCTGACTTCGCCGCCGACGGCACGACCGGCTACGATTTCATTCGCCTGGTCGCGGGTCTGCTCGTCGCTGGCGATGGTTCTTTACCGCTGCGCAATCTGGTCGACGAAATCGCGGGTCCGCTGGTGCCCTTCGCCCAGGTCGCGGCCGATTCCAAGCACCATGTCCTCGAGAGCACACTCGCCGCCGAGCTCACGGTCTTGGCTCGTCGGATGGACAGCATTTCCGAGCAACACCGCTACACGCGCGACTTCACCATGAACAGCATTCATGCGGCCTTGGCCGAAGTCGTAGCCGGATTTCCCGTCTATCGAACCTACGTCCGCGAGGAAGACCAAGACAAAGACGTAGCGACCGCCGACATTCGCGACATCCGGCAGGCCATTGCGCAGGCTCGGCACCGAACGCCGCTCATCAATGCCTCTCTCTTTCATTTCATCGAGTCGGTGCTGCTTCATCGCGACCCGGCCGGGCTCTCCGTCGAGCAAATTCGAGTGCGGCGCGAATTTGTTACGCGCTTTCAGCAATTGACAAGCCCGGTGTTCGCGAAGGGCATCGAAGACACCGCCTTCTATCGCTATCTACCGCTGCTCGCGCTCAATGAAGTTGGAGGCGATCCGACTCGTTGGCAGCTCTCTGACGGCGACGCCCATTCGGCCTTCGATCACCGAGGCGCAACCTCGCCCACCACGCTCTCGGCCACTGCCACCCACGATACCAAGCGTGGCGAAGATGCGCGTGCACGACTCTACGTCTTGTCAGAGGTCGCCGACCCATGGTCAAAGGCCTGCAAGCGGTGGAAAGGCATGAACCGGCGCTTTCGCACCGACGTCGACGAGGAGTCCGCGCCGGACGCGGCCGAGGAGTACCTGCTGTACCAGACCCTCGTCGCGAGCTGGCCCATGCATGGATTCGACTCCGAGCCCGACTATAGCCAGAGGATCGCGGCCTACATGACGAAGGCGCGCCACGAAGCAAAACGCTCGACCAGCTATATCAACCCCAACGCTGCCTACGAGGAAGCCGCTGAAGCCTTTGTTCGTCAGACCCTGGATGGAGAAGCCAATCGGTCGTTCTTGCAGGAGGTCGAGGCTTTTGTCGGCATGATCAAGACGGCTGGTGTCTGCAATTCGCTTGCACAGCTCGTCTTGAAAATGGCTGCGCCAGGGATCCCTGATTTCTTTCAAGGACGAGAACGATGGGACTTTTCTTTGGTAGACCCCGACAATCGTCGCCTCGTGGATTACCACGACCGGCCAGCCTTGCTCGAAAGTCTGCGGGCGGACGTGGCGCGCCACGGCGGATCCGTCATCGAGAATTGGTTTCTGTCGCCCCAAGACGGCAAGATCAAGATGTGGATCACGGCCGCCGGCCTCGGCTTGCGGCGCTCTCGGCCAGCACTGTTCCATCAAAATGGCTACGAGGCACTCGTCTGTCGCGGCCCTAAGGCAAAACACGTGTTCGCGTTCGCCCGCCGCAAAGGCAACCAGGCGGCCGTCGTCCTCGTCAGCCGCCACCTGGCGGCCCTCGGCAACCGACCCTTGGGCGCCGTGTGGGCTGAGACCCACGTCGAGTTGCCCGCCGAGCTGCAAGCCGCCACGCTCTTCGACGTCTTGACCGAGCGAAACGTTCCAGTCGATGGTCGCAGCGTCTCGGTCGACGCGGCCTTTCGCCATCTGCCGGTCGCACTGTTGGAGACACCCAAATGATTGCGCGCAAGTACGCTCAGGGCGCGGAGGTCACAGGCAAGGGTGTCAGTTTTCGCATTTGGGCTCCCGAAAAGAGCCGCGTCGATCTGGTTCTACACGGGCGCGGCACCACCATCGCCCTTGAACGCGACCGCGACGCCGACAATGACGGCTTTTGGTCCGCCTTCACCGATGCGGCGGGGCCTGGCGATCTCTACTCTTACCGGCTCGACGGCGAAGAGCACGATTATCCCGATCCGGCGGCACGCTATCTCCCCGAAGGACCGCATGGCCCCGCACAGATCGTCGACCCGACGGCTTTCTCGTGGACGGACCAGCAGTGGTCGGGCGTTCAGCCGCGCAACCACGTGATCTACGAGCTTCATGTCGCAACGTTTTCACCGGAAGGCACCTGGACCGGCACCGAAGCCAAGCTCCCTCTTCTCAAGGAGCTAGGCGTAACCACGGTCGAAATCATGCCGGTGGCCGAATTTGATGGAGCGTTTGGCTGGGGCTACGACGGCGTGGGCTGGTTTGCGCCGAGTCACCTCTACGGGAAGCCGGATGGTTTGCGCCATCTCGTCGACCGCGCCCATGGGCTGGGATTGGCGGTTCTACTCGACGTCGTCTACAACCACTTTGGACCATCGGGAAACTACACGTCGAACTATTCACGCTTCTACACGAGTGACGTCCAGACGGAATGGGGCGCCGGGCTCAACTACGGCGGCGAAAACGCCCAGGGCATGCGCTCTTTGGCCATCGACAACGCCGCCTACTGGATTGACGAATTTCACTTCGACGGCCTTCGCCTGGATGCAACCCAAGCGATCACCGATCGCTCGCAAGAGCACGTCGTTTCGGCCATTGTCAAGGCAGCCAAGGGGGCGGCCAAAGGCCGGCCCATTTTCCTCGCTGGCGAAAGCGAGCCACAAGACGCTCGACTGTTGCGCCAGCACGTGCAGGCGGGCGTAGGCTCGGGGCTTGATGCTCTGTGGAACGACGATTTCCATCACAGCGCGGAAGTCGCGCTTACGGGCCGCCGCCACGCCTACCTCAGCGACTACTCCGGTCAAGCACAGGAATGGCTCGCGGCGGTTCACAGCGGCTTCATCTTCCAGGGCCAACGTTCCAAATGGCAAAGCAAGTCGCGCGGCCATCCGACGCGACAACTTCCGCTGCCTTCCTTCATCTGCTATCTCGAAAACCACGACCAAGTGGCGAATTCACTGTGGAGCACGCGACTGTGGCAGCGATGCATGCCGGCCCAGCATCGAGCGATGACAGCTCTCTTGCTGTTAGGACCGTGGACACCGATGCTGTTTCAAGGGCAAGAGTGGAATTCTTCATCGCCGTTTCGCTATATCGCCGGCTTCTCCGGCGAGCTCGCCGCCCTCGTCCGGCGTGGCCGCACGGAGTTCCTGTCGCAATTTCCCGGTTGCGCTGCCCATCCGGAAATTCTCCGTGACCCAGCCGATCCGCAAAGCCTCGAAGATTCGCGACTGCGTTGGTCCGAGCGTTCGCTGCCCGAACACGCTCGCGCCCTCCGTCTGCATCGGGATTTGCTACGTCTTCGCGAGCATGACTCGACGCTCGGCAAGAGCGCGCCTGGCTCGGTTCGGCTGGCCAGCGCGCTCTTGAATCCGCAATGCGTGATCCTTCGCTACTATTTCGACGATGCCCACCAGGAGACACAACAAAACGACCGCCTTCTGCTGGTAAACCTCGGCCAAAACATCGAAATCGAACGCATCACCGAGCCGCTCCTCGCGCCTCCCATTGAATCTGGCTTCGACACCTGGCGAATACAGTGGAACAGCACCGATCCGACATACGGTGGCGACGGCTGCGCGGAACCCTACACCCCCGACGCCGGATGGCTCGTTCCGGCCGCAGCGGCCCTTCTACTAACCCCCGCCTCCGCCGGGACAGAGTCTGCCGACGAAGGCGAACGCTAGCCTATACCGCGTCCTTGGATGAGGCGAATTACCACCAGGATGACAATGACGACCAGCAAGATATGAATGAGGCCGCCCACTGTGTACGACGTCAGCATGCCCGCCGCCCACAGCAAGAGTAAGAGTACGGCGATCGTCCAAAGCATGCTCAGGCTCCGCGCGGAAGAGGCACTTCCAGTTTGTCGGGGATGGCGTCCAGCACCTCGTCAATTCCAGATCGCAAGGTCCGCCTAATGGAGTGACGAACTTCGCGGCCTGTCTTCGGCGAGACCAACAACGCGAACGCGGCACCTGCCACGACACCGATGCCGATAAAACCAATCAGCTTCGCAGTAACTGATACGACGGACGGCACCGCCTGCAGACCAAATGTCGCCAGGATTTGCTTCTTGTCTAGGTTCCGTATGTTCTTGAGGTTCATGTTCGCTCCTTCTTTGCTGGGTTGGGCAGATCGTTTGCCCGCTTGCCACCGGAAAGCTCTTCGAGCAGGCTGGACATGTCCTCAGCATGTTCCTCCTCGACGGCCAAGATCCGTTCAAGCATCGTGCGCGTAGTCGGGTCGCTCTCGCCAAAGAAGCCGACCATCTCACGGTAGCTATCGATCGCGATACGTTCCGCCACCAGATCTTCCTTGATCATGTCGACCAAATCCTGCCCTTCCACGTATTGTGCGTGGCTGCGCGACGCCATTCCCTCGGGATTGAAATTGGGCTCGCCGCCAAGCTGGATGATACGCCCCGCGATCTCGTCGGCGTGACCCTGCTCCTCTTGGGCGTGGGCCAAAAACTCGGCTTTGACGCTCTCGGCGTGCAACCCCGACGCCATGAAATAGTGACGGCGGTAGCGAAGGACGCAGACGAGCTCGGTGGCCAGGGCTTCATTGAGAAGCTTGGTGGCCAGCGCTCGATCGAGACCGTAGGTGGCGGTGACGGCGCCTTCCTCAATGTGCTCACGGGCGCGCTTGCGCAGAGTTTCGATGTCGGAAAAGGAGTAACTCATGGGGACGACCTCCTAGCTGCACAGACTGAATGGGTTAATTGATTCACTGATTTGGCTTCCAGAAAGTTCTGTTTTTGGATAGGCAAGAAGCAGCATCAATAGAACGACAACCAGCAGTGCCGCCGGTCCACCGATGTAAATGCCGATGCCGGTTGGCGAGCTTCACGCTCCTGGCAGGAGTGCGTTTGCTCGTCGTCCGACGGTCGTTGAGCCTCGCGCGCCGGCGAACGTTGAGCCTCAGCTCTTGAGTCCGCGGCAGTCGCCGTTTGACCGAGCCAAATCCTGCCCACGCTGAACAGTAAGGTCAAGATAGCGATGCCGTCCGTACGTTTCGCCAGTCTCATGGTGCTTCTCCAATTGAAACCTCATCAATACAAGCCCCGTGCCAGCTCGACACTCAGACGGCTTGTACGCCCTTCGATCGGCTGCAATGTTCGGCGACGAGCTCGAGCAAATACTCGGCGTCCACCGGCTTCTTGACGACGGGATCTGCGATGTCGGCCCAGGGGGCAGGCTCGGCGTCGGTCAGAAATGCGACAGGAACGGTTTCGTATCCCGGCCTTTGTCGAACCTCTGCCACAAAACCGAGACCCGAGACTTCCGGCATGGCCAAATCCGTGACGATGAAATTGGGTCGTCCGTGGCTTTCGATAGCCACGAACGCCTCCTCGACGTTGGCACATGCCGAGATTTCCAAGCCGCTGACCTTCATCAGCTCCGCCAAATTCTCACGTTCTTCGGGATCTTCTTCGAGAAGTAACAACCATCCAGTCATTTCAATCACTCAGGTATGCCGTCCACGCCAGCGCAGCAGGTGAGCTACGACGCTTACGAGAGCCAACAACAAAAGAATGTGAATGGCGAAGGAACTCACCTTCACCACGGCGATGCCTAGGATCCACGCAATTGCCAAGAGAATAGCGACGAGCACCAACATGATATTGACTCCTTAGGGTAGTTGCAGATAGCGGGCCGGATCCTTGATGAACTCCTGCCGGCAAGTCTCGCCACAAAAGTAGTACCTCACGCCGTGATAGGTAGCGCTCGGTCCGGCGGCGTTGGGCAAGCGTGTTCCGCAGATGGGGTCACGAATATCGTTTTCCTTCCTATCCCCAGTGTCGAAAGTAATTCTGCCGTCGTCCAAGGACGACACGACTACGCCTTCTTTCTTCGCCTCTACTTTTTCTTCATCCATCTGTCGTTCCTCGTTTTGCGATCGTCGTTCCGAACCAGCCGTGGGGTGCAGCTCTGAGACCTGGAATTCCGGTGGCGTAACAGCGTTACCAATTGGCGTCGTGGTATTTGTCGCACTACCGAGCAGCCGACTGGTTGCGCTTCGGCCTCAACTCGGGTGGCTCCGGTACCATTCGCGACTCCTCTTCGGCGTCGGGATCTGGCAGATCGACGTCACCCGTCTGTTCTTCCAGTGCCTCGACAGCATCACGCTCCTCCTCGAGTGAGGCGATGGCCAGCGGCCCCACCGCTTGGGGAAGCGGGTTCCTCTCGACATCGGATGGTACGTTCGGGTCCAAAGCGGTCTTTCCGAACTCGTCTTCGGCGCCGCTCAGAAGATACGAGCCTCCCATTTCTTCGGCCAGAGTGTCGTCTACGTCATCGCTGTTTGAGTCGCCCGTAAGGACTTCCCGCTGATGTTCCTCCGCCAGGTGCTCAGCCAACTCATCGAGCGTCCCGGTCCGCTGGTCGGATTCGGGAATGAAGGCGTCACCGGCATCGCTTCGCTCCTTGACTCTGATCTTCCTTGCCATGGTTGCTCCCATTCGAGTCAAGAAACGAGCATTCCGCGTGCCAGGTGCTACCCGCCGGGGATCGCGGGCGCGTTTGCGAAGCTTCCGCCTACGACGTCACACTTTCGCAACACGACGTCGAAGAGAAAGCGCCGCGACCACCAGTCCTAACGGGTATGAAAGATGCTCCAGCCGGAAGATACACTCGATGAGCTCCCTCGGACCCAAGAGCGGCGCGCCCACCCGGCGTGCCAGTCTCAGCCTACACTTGCCGACCCGCACAATTCTAAAGATCGCCTTAGCGCTCCTGGCGGGTTGGTCAGTCGTGCGACTGTGGCCGGAGTTCGTACTGTTCATGGTTGCGGTGGTCCTGGCGGTCGCCCTTCACCCCGCGGTAACGTGGCTCGAACGTAGAATTCGAAGCCGCGGAATTGCGGTATCCCTGGTCGCGCTCGCACTCGCCGCCGCCATGGTCGGCTTTCTCGCCATCTTGACCACGTCGCTTGCCGAGCAGATTTCACATCTCGTTCAGGATTTTCCTGGTTTCCGGGCACGCATCGAGCACCGCTTGCCGAGCGACTATCCCGTGCTCAAGCGCATCGTTCGCGAGATCTTTGCGTTGCCGTATTCGCCCGAGCTGGCGCCGCATCTCAATCGCCCCCTGGCCCTCGGCACATCAGTGCTCGCCGTGGCCATCTCGATGTTCCTCACCGTCGTCATCACGCTTTACCTCCTCCTCGATGGAAAGCGGCTCTATGCGTGGCTAATAGCGTACGTGCCGCGTCGCCACCGCGAGAACGTTGCCGTTACGGCCGCCGAAATTTCGACTGTCCTGCATGCCTATGTGCGAGGACAGGTTATCACCTCCGCACTAGCAGCGGCCTTCGCCGCGATTCCGCTGTCCATTTTTCGGGTGCCGGGGGCCCTGCCTTTGGCCCTTTTCGCGGGCATCTGCGACGTGATTCCGGTGGTCGGCGTAATCATCGCCACAGTCCCGGCCGCTCTCTTGGCCTTTACCGTGTCGCCGTCAGCGGGAATCACCGTCGCCGTCCTATACGTGCTGTATCATGCTGTCGAGTCTTATTACCTCGTCCCGCGCATTTACGGTTCGCGCCTTCGCCTTTCGACCCTAGCCGTCCTTCTGGCTCTCATGGTGGGCACCGCATTGCAAGGCCTCCTGGGCGCCATTCTGGTGCTTCCGCTCGTGGCAGCGTATCCGATTGTCGAGCGCATCTGGCTTGCTCGCTATCTCAACCCCGAGGTGATCAAAGACCACGGGGCACTTGCCAGCACTGCCGCCCTCGAAAACGACGAGAAAGTCGTCGAGACGGTTCTGCAGGGAGAGAAACACCCTTGGGAAGGACCGACCGGAACGGTCACGGCTTTTCCGCCGCCTCCGCTAGGCAAGCCTAAGAAGGAATGAACGAGGGCTCAGCCGCAGGCCCGACCGTCGCTACGGCTGCGCCGAAGCTCTCGAGCACGACCTCGACGACCCTGGCGATGGCAAAGACTAGTCGGCCGATGGCAGCTTCAAGCGAAACACCGCACCGGTTCCGATCGGACTATCCACCGATAGCGTGCCACCGTGAGCGTCGACGATGCCCTTTGCGACGAAGAGTCCGAGGTGCCTTCCACGCGTGGAATGCAAGGGACTGCCGGGACGCTCGAAGACCCATGGCAGTTCCTCGGCGGAAATAGCAGGACCACTGTCGGCGACGGAAATCTCGACGATCGCCCCGGCACCGCTCGGCAATCTTCGGCCACCCACTCGAATCCATCCTTCCGTAGGCGTAGAACGAATGGCATCGTCCACGACATGGGTCAGTGCCTGCGTCAGCCTCTCCCGATCGGCGCGGACGCGCATGCCCAACGGAACGTCCACCATGAGCGTTTGCGTTCGCTCGGCAGCTCGGGGACTGAGAGCCTGCAGTGAGCATTCGAGAATCGGAGTCAATTCTTGACTGTCGAGGTCGAGCTGCAAATCGCCGCTTTGGATTCGGATGACATCGCACAGGCAATCGATGAACTGCTCCATGCTCGACGCCGCCCGGCCCATGCGTTCGAGCTGAGCCACCAGCTTTTCGTCGTCTCGCTGGCCGGAGCTGCGCAAGAGCAGCGACAAGGACAGCTTCAAGGTACTCACGGGATTGCGCAGGTCGTGGGCAATCAACGCGAGGAGCTCGTTGTGACTCTGCTCGGCGCTCCTGGCAGACTGACGGACTTCGCGCGCTTTTTCGAGCGATTGCAGTGTTTCGAGCTCGGCCTGATGAAGGCTAATGGCCTGGGCAGTCACTTGACTTACCGTCGTGGCCCATTGAAGCTCATCCTTTCCGAACCGACGCGGCTCCGTGAAATAGACCGTCAGTTTCCCAAAGGGTCTTCCACGTCGCAGCAATGGGAAGAACGCCAGTGCGGCGATGCATTCTGCGCGAAGCGATGCACGTTCGGCCGCCCAGGCAGCGTCGATGTCGACGTCCGCCACGATCACGGCGGGCGGATCAATCGCGTCGGCGAGCCACGGGGAATAACCGTCGATCGTCCGGCGATGCGTCTCGGACAATCCACGAGAGGCGCCAAGGCAGCCTCTGTCGTCGAAAACAACCAGTGAAGACCGGTCGGTACCCAAGCCGACTGTCACAGCATCGAGCGCCCGCTCGTAAATATCGCCCAGATTGCTAGCACGCTGAACAGCGTCGCCCAAACGCGCGAGAAGATTCGGTCTTGCATTCATCGCGTTCTGTTCCATGTTCAACTGGAGGGGAGCATGGCACAACACCGGAACTTTCCAAGAATTCGTCCAGTTGCACGCTAGCGTAGCGAGCCACCGACATCTCCCCCTCTGCAGTAACTTCAGAGTAACACGCGTTTCTTGTCGCTCATCGGGCCTTCCTTCTTTCGGATGCCAGGATACGGTTCATAATAGGCGACGGACGCTATAGCATGGCATACTGTGAGCAGCGCTCGCCCGGAACGGCCGATGAAGACTCGTGCCACCACAGTACCAAGTCAGGCGCCCTGCGGGGACGACCGTTTCCGCACGCTTGTCGAGGGCATTCAGGAGTACGGGATCTTCTTACTCGACGCTGAGGGTCGAGTTGTCACTTGGAACGCGGGCGCTCAACTCATCACTGGATACGCCAAAGACGAGATTGTCGGGCATTCGGTTGACTTGCTTTACCCACCCGATGCCGCGGGCGCGGATCTGCCGAGAGCTCTTCTCCAGCAAGCCAAGGAACAAAGGCGCATCGAACAGGAAGGTTGGCGACTCCGCAAGAACGGAACGCGCTTCTGGGCCGATGTGGCCATCACCTGCCTGACCGATGCCCAAGGCAACTGTCTCGGCTACGCCACCGTCACCCGCGATTTAACTGAACGGAGGCTAGCCGAAACGGAGCGTTCCCGGCGACGCGAAGACTTGCTCCGCCTCGAGGAACGATTTCGCCTGCTGGTCGAGAGTGTCGAGGAATACGCCATCTTCATGTTGGATCCACACGGGATCGTTACCACGTGGAACATTGGCGCAGAACGTATCAAGGGCTACACGGCCCATGAGATATTGGGTCACCACTTCTCGGTGTTCCGGACGGAAGAGGATGCTCGCTCGGGCGCGTGTGAGCGCGAATTGGCCTTGGCCGCTCAGAATGGCAAATTGGAAGAGGAAGGCTGGCGCGTACGAAAGGATGGCTCGCAGTTCTGGGCCAACGTCGTACTGACTGCCATTCGCGACAGTGCCGGCGCGCTGCTTGGATTCGCGAAGATCACGCGCGACCTTACCCAGCGCCGTGCCTTGGAGGAAGAACGCCTGCAGCGGGCGCGCGCCGAGGAGGCGGTGCGATTGCGCGAGGAATTCTTGCTGATAGCTTCGCACGAGCTCAAGACCCCGCTAACCGCCCTTCAGCTCGATCTCTGTGGCATTCAGCAAGACCTCAGCGGCGATTGGTCGAAAGTCAGCCGAAAGCTCGATCGCGCCAATCGAAGCGTAGCGCGGCTTTCGACGCTGGTTGAATCGTTGCTGAGCGTTTCGCGGCTGGCCCAGGGCAAGCTGACCCTCAATCTCGCATCCATGGATTTGGCGGAGACAGTCGCGCAGGTCGTGGACGGTATGCGCGAGCAGGCCGGGAGAGCTGGATGCGATCTGGAAGTCCAGGCACCCGAGTCGATTCTAGGTAACTGGGACCGCCTGCGCATCGAGCAACTCGTGACCAATCTTCTGGTCAACGCCATCAAGTACGGTGCGGGCGGCCACATCGGAATCGAGGTTCGGCACGCCGACAGCTCTGCCACGATCGAAGTCTCCGATCACGGGCCCGGCGTCGCCGAGGCAGACCTTGTGCGCATCTTCCAGCGTTTCGAACGCGCGTCTTCGATTCGCCACTACGGCGGATTGGGTCTGGGCCTTTATGTGTCGCGCGAGATCGTCGAGGCGCACGGTGGCTCGATTACTGCAAGCAATCGTCCGGGCGGCGGCGCGATGTTTGCCGTTCGACTTCCCGCGAATCTGCCATCGTCGGCGGCGCGAGCAGTCCCGACGGAGAACTAAAGTGGAACGCAGGATTCTAGTAATTGACGATGACGAAGACCTTCGCGAGAGCCTCATCGCGTACCTGGAGGATCACGGATACACAACGACCGGCGCCGCCAACGGCAAACACGCGCTCGATATTCTCTCCAGTCCGTCCGAACAGCCCGCTCTGATTGTGCTGGATCTGATGATGCCCATCATGGATGGCCGAATGTTTCGCGAGGCGCAATTGACCTCGCCGAAACTGTGGGCCATTCCCGTCATTCTCATCTCAGCCTACGATAATTCCGCAGAGATTGCCCAAGAGCTCAATATCGAGGCACACTTGACCAAGCCCATCGATCCGGACAGCTTTCTCCGCCTCATCGAGGACTTGGCCGGCCGCCCCATCCACCCCTACTGTCCCTGCTGATTGGCCAGAAACGCCGCGTGGACTTCACGCACGGGCGCGAATGACATGCGGTGAATTGGCGTTGCCCCGAGACGTAACAAGGCCTCCACGTGTTCGCGCGTTCCGTAGCCTTTGTGCTTACTGAAGCCGTAGCCGGAATAAGTTGCTTCGAACTCGCGCATGCGCGCATCGCGAGCCGTCTTGGCCAATACCGATGCGGCAGCAATCGACAACGACTTGCCGTCGCCGCCCACAATGGCATTCTGTGGAATAGGCACATCCTTCAGGCGGCGCGCATCGATCAGTAGAAAGTGCGGAACAAGCGCCAGAGCCTCGACCGCCCGCCGCATCGCCAGAAGCCCGGCGCGGTAGATGTTGATACGATCAATCTCGGCGGGCTCCACGAATGCGACGGCCCACGCGACCGCTTGTGTGCGAATGATGGGTGCTAGTCGCTCGCGCTCGGATTCGGACAGTCGTTTCGAATCGTCCACGTCGGGAAGCCGCGTGCCGGGCGCCAAGACGACAGCGCCCGCAGCCACCGGGCCAGCAAAAGGGCTCATACCGGCCTCGTCGACGCCAGCGACCGTGGTAATTCCCCGCTGCCACAGTTCGCGTTCGAAACGCAGCATGGTCCGCAACCGCTGGCCTTCGCTGCGATTGGAACGCCGACGTAACAGTACGCTTCTCAGCACGGCCTGGGCGCCCGCGCGGTCGTCGGCACGCATGGCGGCTTCCAGCGCCCGAGGCAGCGGCCGACCACGCTCGACGTAGAAGTTCCGCAATTCCGCCAGAACGTGCTTCTTGAGCATGGGCTCGTACTGCCATTGTCGGCCGCTCATTTCCAGTAGTCACGGCTTTTCGGCGGCGCTTTCGACGCCGCGCCAACGGTCTGGCATTGGGCTTGCCTTGCTACGGCACATTCTTGACGTCCCCGCATCAAGCGGCCTTGGGCGACATCCAATGGACCCTCACGAAAGGACGACCCGCATGAAGTTTTTTCTCTTCCGCAAGTGGCCCCAAACGGTCGCGCTCGTCCTTGTACTCGCTACCGGCTTGTTTTCCGTCGACGCGAGCGCGACCGAAGTCGGAACCACCCGGACCTTTGGTCTCGGTGTCCAGCTTTTCGATCCCACCGCAATCATCGGCAAGCTCTTTCTCGACCGCTACGACGCCGTCGACTTCGGCTTCGGCTTTTGGGGGTATGGCAGCTGCTACCGCAACAACGGCTCGACCTATTACTGCGGCAACGGCGCCACGAATTTCAGTCTCCATGTCGACTACTTGTTCGAGCAACCTATCATCGAGCGCCAGGTCCGCCTCGACTGGCATGTGGGGGTCGGGGGTCGGGCCATCTTCTGGGGCTACGCCGACAATGGTGGTGACCATGGCGCTACCTTGCTCGCGCGCGTTCCGCTCGGTCTCGATCTCACCTTTCGTCGGCCGGAGTGGCTCGAAGTCTATTTGGAAATCGCACCGGCTCTCGTCGTGGCACCACCACTGGACTTCACGATCGACGTTGGGCTAGGCGTGCGGGCCTACTTCTGAGGTCGCACGAAGCTACTCCTCGAGCGGATTGAGCGCCTCCAAGGACTTCCTTTCCGCGTCCACGCCCAGCTTGGCGGCGACCAAGCCAGCGCCCACCATCAGGCCGGCTCCGATAAGATAGCCGCCAAACACGTTCCATCGACTGCCAGTCTCAAGCAGCGCAGCGAAGAGTGCCGGAGCCAGAAGGCCGCCCGCCGCAGTTCCGACCCCGTAGAAGAGCGCGATGGCCATGCCCCGCAGCTCGACCGGAAAAAGCTCACTGACGGTCAGATAGGCCGAGCTCGCGGCAGCCGAAGCAACGAAGAAGACCAGGCACCAAAGCAGTGTCTGCGTCTCAGCCGTGAGGACGCCTTGAACGAGGCCCCAGCCACTGACTGCGAGCAAGACGCCGCTTACGATGTACGTGAGCGAAATCATCAGGCGACGCCCAAGAGTGTCGAACATGTGCCCCAAGACCATCGGCCCAAGCAAGTTGCCGGCCGCGAACGGCAACAGATAAAGGCCAACGCGACCGGGTGGCACGCCATAGAAGCGCGAGAGCACGAGCGCGTAGGTGAAGAAGATGCCGTTGTACGCGAAGGCTTGTGAGACCATCAGCGACAGCCCGAGAATGCTTCGCCGCAGGTGGCGTCGCAGGAGAACGCGTGCGATCACGCCGAACGAAACGCGCTTCTTCGCGTCGAGCGTCGTGGCCGCGCCCGGAAGGGGCAACATCTCAGCATGCCCGTGGCTCACTTCGCGCTCGATGCCGACGATGACCTGCTCGGCCTCCAAGACGTGGCCGTGAAGGAGCAGCCACCGCGGGCTTTCCGGAATGTGATGCCGGATGAACCAGACCGCGATACCGATAATCGCGCCAAGCCCAAAGATGACTCGCCAGCCGATGGCGTGAGGCACGACATTCGGGTTGAGCAGCAGCAACGATGCGGCAGCACCCAGCGCCGTGCCCAGCCAGTAGGTGCTGTTGATCGCCAGATCGGCCCGGCCGCGAACCCGCGCCGGCAAGAGCTCGTCGATGGTCGAGTTGACCGCCGAGTATTCGCCGCCGATGCCCGCGCCGGTCACCAAGCGACAGAAGGCGAAGCTGGCAAAGTTCCAGGCGAACGCCGTCGCCAGCGTCGCGCTCAAGTAAAACACCAGCGTCACCAAGAACAAGCGCTTGCGGCCGAGCAGATCGGTCAATCGGCCGAACACTAGCGCGCCGACAATGGCGCCCGCCAGGTAGAAGCTGGCGCTGGCGCCGATCTGCGTGTCGGTTAGGCCCAGCGTGTACGCCTCTTTGAGCACGGGTGCCACCGCACCCACCAGGGTCACCTCGAGTCCATCGAGCATCCAGGTAATGCCAAGAGCGATGACAACGCGCCAATGCCACAGGGACCACGGCAGACGATCCAGCCGGGCAGGAATATCGGTTTGAATGCGCTTGACCGGCGCCGAGAGCATAGCGAAAGCTAGGCACGAATGGCAGCAACCGCCCACAAACGCAAAGACGCCACACCCTGGCTGGCCAGCGGTGCGGCGTCCCTTGCTACGTGCGCTATCGGGGTCGAGGCTACTTGATAGGGAAGTAACCCACCTTGCTGACGATCTCCTGGCCTTCCGGTGACAGAACCCAGTCGATGAAGGCCTTCATCTCGCCTGTCGGCTTATTACGAACGTAAAAGTAAAGCGGTCGCGAAAGCGGATAGCTACCGTCCTGAACATGCGTCAAGTCGGGCGACACGGCGGGACTGGTGGGCTCCTTCTTGACGTTCAGCACGCGGATCCCCTTGGCGTAGGCAGCGCCGCCGTAACCGATGCTGTTCTTCTCCTTGGACACGGCGTTCACCACAGCCGCCGTTCCCGGCATGCTCTGCGCGCGCGGGGAGTAGTCGGCGTTCTTGAGCACGTGCTCTTTGAAAAAGACGTAGGTTCCCGAGCTGTTCTCGCGCGAGTAGAGAATGATTTTGGCGTCTTTTCCGCCTACTTCCTTCCAGTTGGTGATCTTGCCGGTGAAGATCAAGCGCAACTGCTCCATATCCAGTTCCTTCACCGGATTGGCGGCATTCACGTAAACCGAGAGACCGTCGCGCGCTACGGGAATCTCTACCCCCGTGGTTTGGTAGCGCTCCTTCAGATTGTTCTTTTCAGCGTCGCTCATCGGACGCGAGGCTTCGCAGATGTCGGTCGTCCCGTTGATGAGAGCGCTGATACCCGTCCCCGAGCCACCGCCGGTGACCTGAATCGTCGTCGAAGGGGCCTTCACCATATACTGCTCGGCCCATCGCTGGCCCAGCAAGACCATAGTATCCGATCCCTTTACGGTAATCGGCCCGGCCACCGCGACCGTCGAGGTGGCAACTGCCGTCGCGAAACAGATGGCTCCCAAAGAGATTCTCATGCGTCGTCCTTCCTTGATGTGAATTTGCCCGGTCATGGCTAGTTCCGCCGAGCCGTGGGCTAGCCTGCACGGCCCACATGGCAGCAATGTGACAGCGGAGAAACTTTTCTGGCCCGCGAAGCTCCACTGCAAGGAGCGCTAGCGGCAGCCCAGCCGCACGCCTAATTTCCCGCGACGCGTGACAATTGTCTTGCCGAACGCCGTCTCGATGTTACGTAATCATTCACGGGACGTGGGCTCGCGCGCGAAAATATTTCTGGTGACACTCGCCCTCATCGTCGTCTCGTTGGGAGTAGCGGAGCTTTACCTTCTTCCGTCGGTCGAACGAAACCTCACCGATCGGATCCGTGAGGATCTGAACGTGCGACTTCAGTTGGTAGCCGAACGTGCCGCCACCGCCCTAAACTCGAGCGACCCCAACCCCGACTGGCAGACTTTGGCGAGCAGGCTGGGCGAAATCGCTCATGCACGCGTGACCTTTATCGAAGAAGGCGGGCGTGTCGTCGGCGATTCGGATGTAGACGCGACCCACCTGCCAACCCTTGAAAATCACCGCCAGCGTCCCGAGGTCGCCGCAGCCTTTGCCGGCACCGCAACGGACAACATCCGGTATTCCGCCACGACACAACAGCGCATGCTCTATGCGGCCACCCGGTTGCCAGGCGCCATCCCCATGGTCGCGCGGGTAAGCCTGCCCCTGTCTTGGGTCGATCGCGTGAAAGGCGACACCCGTGCCGGGCTTTTGGGCGGCGCCTTGGTTGCCCTCTTGGCGGCAACCTTGATGTCGTCGGCAGCGGCCATTCTGCTGTCGCGCGGGTTGCGCGAGCTGACCACCGTCGCCCGCCGCATGGCCGCTGGCGATCTCGATGCACGCAGTCGCATCGATTCCAGCGACGAAATTGGCCAGCTTGGCTGGACCCTCGACCATCTGGCGAACAACCTTTCGCGCTCGGTGCGCGAGCTGCGCGATGATCGCGACCTTTTGGGGCGCATCCTCGAATCCATGCGCGAAGGCGTCTTGGTCATGGACGGCGAGCACCGCATCCTGCTCGCCAATCCGTCGCTGCGCGAGATGCTGCTGCTCGACTCGGACGTGACCGGACGCTCGACCATCGAGGTCATTCGCAACGCCGAGCTGCAATCCATCGTCGAGAAGGCCATCGGCAGCACCGAGCCGGTGATGGGCGAGATCGAGCTTGGCGGTATCAAACCGCGCCGCCTGCTCGTGCACGCCGCGCGCCTCTCGGGCGAACCGCGCGCGCTGGTTCTGGTCCTGTTCGACGTCACCGAAATGCGCCGACTCGAAACCGTCCGCCGCGATTTCGTCGCCAACGTCTCGCACGAGCTGCGCACGCCCGTCGCTTCCGTTCGCTCGGCAGCGGAGACGCTGCGCATGGCGCTCGACAAGGATCCGAAGGCGGCCATACAGTTCCTCGACATCATCGAGCGCAACGGGCGGCGGCTGGGTGAGCTCATCAACGATCTGCTGGATTTGTCGCGCATCGAAGCCAGGGAATTCCGACTGAAGGCGGAGCCCAGCCAGCTGCAGCAGCTTTGCGAGAAGGCCGTGCTGGCCTTTGCCGGACGCGCCGCCACGCGGTCGATGCAGATCAGCGTCGATATTCCTCGGGAGTTCCCGTTGGCGCTCGTGGATCAGGTTGCGTTCGAGCGCATCCTCACCAACCTGATCGACAACGCACTCAAATACTGCTCGGATGGTGCCCGCATTCGCGTTACCGCCGCGGAAGCTGACGGCAAACTTCAAGTCAGCGTGTCGGACAACGGGCCCGGCATCGAGCTGCAGCATCAGCCTCGCCTCTTCGAGCGCTTCTACCGCGTCGACACCGGCCGCTCACGCGACATGGGCGGCACCGGACTGGGCCTTTCCATCGTCAAGCATTTGGTCGAAGCGATGGACGGCGAGGTGCGCGTCAAGAGCGATTTCGGCAGAGGCTCGACATTCTCGTTTACCGTCGCCCGCGCTTAGGCCGGGGGCCTCCTGGGGCGGCGGGTCGTCACAGAACTGTCACCAAGGCGAGCCACCGTCGCCACGTTCACCTGACACGATTCTCGACGTATGAACGGTCACGACATCGAGCCCGCCCGCTTCGCCAGCGGTGCGTCGTTGTTCTCCGAGGCTGCAACCGATGCCGATCCCGAGGGATCGGCGAAGCCCGTCCAACTGACTTTGCGCAGCTCTCAATCGTCGTCCCGCAAACGTACCTTGGAGCGCCACCGGCCGGCCCTTTCCGAGCGACTGACAGAGATGCTCATTCACGTCCTTGCGTACTCGGCCGTCGCGGCGATGGTGCTGATTCTCATCTTCATCGCGAAAGAGGCGTGGCCTCTGCTAACCAGCTCGGCCATTCATCGCGAAGTCACGCTGGCAAAAATGTGGTTCGCGCAGCAATGGCCCGGCTACGATGCGCCCGAACACGTTTGGCAGCCGGTCTCGGAGGTGCCCAAGTTCGGCGTATGGCCGCTCATCGTGGGTACCGTCAAAGTGACGGTCATCTCGATGCTGGTGGCAGTCCCGCTCGCGATTAGCGCCGCGGTGTATGTTTCGCAATACGCGAGCCGCCGGACGCGCGAGATCGTCAAGCCCGCCATCGAGTTTCTAGCCGGCATTCCCTCGGTCGTACTCGGCTTCTTCGCCCTCATGGTCATGGCATCGTGGTTCCAGGACTTCTTCGGCTTCGACTCCCGCCTCAATGCCCTGGTCGCTGGCGTGGCACTTTCCATCGCAGTCATCCCCGTGGTCTTCACCGTTTGCGAAGAAGCGCTGGGCGCCGTCCCGCGCAGCTACGTGGAGGCATCGGCAGCCCTCGGCGCCGCGCGCTGGCAGACCATTCTGCGAGTGATATTACCAGCGGCAGCCCCCGGCATCGCAGCCAGTATCGCGCTCGGACTGGGCCGCGCGTTCGGCGAAACCATGATCGTTCTCATGGCCTCCGGCAACGCCGCGCTTCTTTCCGCCAATCCGGCCGAATCGGTGCGCACGCTATCGGCCACCATCGCCGCCGAATTGGCAGAGGTCGTCTTCGGTGGGCCACACTACACGGTTCTGTTTGCGCTGGCCGTGCTGCTCTTCGTGGTCACCTTCGGTATCAATTTCGTGGGCGATCAGACTATCTCGCGCATGAAGCGCCGCATGGGAGTTTCCTCGTGAGCACCTCCCTCAAGCCGCGGCGCTGGCCGCATTTGGGTGATGTACTGCTGTGGTTGGCCACCGGGCTTGCGACCATCGTCGTTCTAACGTTGCTGGTGATCATCGTCGGCGACGTGGTTCGCAACGGCGCCCGCGGCCTGACGCTGACCTTCCTTACGCAAGCGCCTAAAGATGGAATGACGGCGGGAGGCATTTTTCCGGCCATCTTCGGCACCGTCGCATTGGTGCTCCTGATGACCGTGGCCGCCCTACCCGCAGGCGTCGCAACCGCAATCTACTTGCATGAATACGCGCGTCCCGACGGACTCGGCACGCGCATCGTTCGCGTCGCGGTCAACAACCTCGCCGGCGTTCCGTCGATTGTCTTCGGGCTGTTCGGTCTCGGCTTTTTCGTGCAGTTCCTGGGCGGCGGCATCGACAAGGTTTTCTACGGCGGCGCCAAGGTGTTTGGCCAGCCGGCGCTGCTTTGGGCGGCGCTCACCATGGCTGTACTCACCCTTCCCGTGGTCATCGTCGCCACGGAGGAGGCGCTGTCGAACGTGTCGGGGGACGTACGGCTCGCCTCCGCCGCGCTCGGCGCGACCAAATTCCAGACCATCACGCGCGTCGTGTTGCCCCAGGCCGTCCCCGGCATCTTGACCGGCGCCATTTTGGCCGTGAGCCGTGGCGCCGGCGAAGTCGCGCCCATCTTGTTCACCGGAGCCGCCTACTTTCTGCCCAAGCTGCCGCATTCGCTGCACGACCAGTTCATGCAGCTCGGCTACCACGTCTACGTGCTCGCCACGCAATCACCCGACGTCGATGCGACGAGGCCCCTGCTCTACTCGACGGTCTTGGTTCTGCTGATGCTCACCTTCGCCCTCAACGCTTCCGCGATCGTGGTTCGCTCGCGCATGCGCCAGCGCTTTTCGAAATCGCACGGATGACTTCCATGGCAGTACAAAGCGATTCATCCCCCGGCAGTCTCGACGTCAAGGATCTCTCGGTCTACTACGGCGGCAAACGCGCCATGGGGCCGGTCACGCTCAGCATCCCCGGGCGCAAAGTAACGGCGCTGATCGGGCCGTCGGGTTGCGGCAAGTCGACGTTCTTGCGCTCGCTCAATCGAATGAACGAGATGATTCCCAATTGCCGCGTCGACGGCGACGTGAAGCTGGACGGCGAAGCCATCTACGGATCCGGCGTCGATGCGGTGGCCGTGCGCCGCCGCATCGGCATGGTCTTTCAACGCTCGAACCCTTTTCCCAAATCGATCTTCGAGAACGTGGCCTACGGCCTGCGCATTGGCGGCATGAAAGACCACGGCGACATCGGCAATCGCGTCGAATCCGCGCTCCGTCACTCGGCCCTGTGGGAAGAGGTCAAGGATCGCTTGCACGAAAGCGCCCTCGGCCTGTCCGGCGGTCAGCAACAGCGCCTCTGTATCGCGCGGGCGCTCGCCGTCGAGCCCGACGTCATCCTGATGGACGAGCCGGCGTCGGCCCTCGACCCCATCGCCACCGCTCATATCGAAGAGCTGATTCACGAGCTGGCCAGCGACTACACCGTCGTGATCGTCACGCACAACATGCAGCAAGCAGCCCGGGTATCGCACCACACGGCGTTCTTTTACATGGGCGATTTAATTGAATTCGACTCTACGCGGGTCATCTTTACAAAGCCTAGTCAATCCCGCACGGAAGACTACATCACCGGCCGCTTCGGATAGCGACAAGGATCCCATCATGTTTTCACGTGAGCACACCGACCGCGAGTACGAGCACGAGCTAAGGCAGTTGCGTGAGCAGTTGTTGGTCATGGGCAGCCACGTCGAGGCCATCATTGGTGACGCCATCAAGTCGCTGCTGGAACGCGACAGCAAGCTCGCCGAACGCACTATCACGGCGGACACGATCGTCGACCGGATGGAAGTCGAGCTAGACGGCCTTTGTCTGCAAATCCTCGCGCGTCGGCAACCGGTAGCGTCGGACTTGCGCTTCATTACGCTGGTGCTCAAAGTGGTCACCGACCTCGAACGCATCGCCGACCTCGGCGTAAATGTCTGCGAGCGCGTGCTCGAGCTCGACGCCGAGCCTCAGCTCAAGCCCTACGTGGACATTCCGCGCATGGGTGCCGAGGTCCAATCCATGCTGCGCGAGGTGCTGGACGCATTCGTAGCCAAGGATGCCGAGCGCGCACGCAAAATCATCGGCCGCGACCAAGTCGTGGACGCGCTTTACGCGCAGGTCTTCCGCGAATTGCTCACCTTCATGATGGAAAGCGCCCACAACGTGTACCGAGCCACACGGCTGCAATCCATTGCCAAATACCTCGAGCGAATGGCCGACCACACCATCAATCTGGCCGAGATGGTGATCTTCATGGTCGACGGTCACGACGTGCGCCATCTGTCGAGTCGCGAAGACGGCAAGGGCCAAATCAACCACAATTGATCGCCCGCCTCTTGGCCGCGTAGGCTGTGCCCGCGTGGGGAGCCGCCGAGCTCTCGGGACCTACGCAGGTCCGTCCCCACCCCCGGCCCTCGCCCTCGTCGGCGCGGACCATCGCGGGAAGGGGTTGGAAACCCTCCCAGGGTTCCAATTCTACGACACGACCACGGGCGGCGGCGTGTTCAAGCTTCGCAGGTTCGCCTCGGCAGAATGCGGCGGCGCGGACTTTACCTTCAAGAATGTGGGCCCGCTGGCCGACGCACCCTCTTGGGTACGTGGCGTCGCGCTTTCCTGCGCCTTCTTGCGCGCCAGCGCGACGAATCGCTCCTGACTGCGCACGCGAGCCGCATCTTTTTCGGGCACCACACGCTGGTACGTACCGTCGGGCAGAAGCAGTCGGGCGCGCACGTTGTCGGCTAGCTGGGTGGCCAAGATCTCGTCGATGATCCGTTTGCGTAGAACCGGATCGTCGATGGGAAACATGACCTCGATCCGGCGCACGAAGTTGCGTGGCATCCAGTCGGCGGAAGACAGGTAGACCTCGTTCTTACCGCCCGCCTCGAAGAAGAAGATGCGCGCATGCTCGAGAAAGCGATCCACCGTGCTGGTCACACGAATGTTCTCGCTCTGTCCGGGAATTCCCGGTTGCAAGCAGCAAATGCCGCGCACGAGCAGGTCGATGCGAACGCTGGCCTGGGACGCACGGTAGAGCGCGCGAATGACATCCGGATCGACGAGCGAGTTCATCTTGGCGATGATGCGGCCTTTGGCACCGAAGCTCGCCTCGCGCTCGATCATCTCGATGATTCTTTCCTTCAGTCCGAGCGGCGCGATCGAGAAACGTCGCCACGACGGCGGCGCGGAGTAGCCGGTAATCAGATTGAACAGCGCTCCGGCGTCGTCGGCATAGTCTTCGCGAGCCGTGAGATACGAAATGTCGCCGTAGACACGCGCCGTCGCCGGATTGTAGTTGCCGGTGGAGAGGTGAACGTAGCGGCGAATCACCCCGTGCTCGCGCCGAACCACCAAGGCGACTTTACAGTGCGTCTTGAAGCCGACGAGCCCGTACACCACATGCACGCCCGACTCTTCCAGCATGCGCGCCCAGGCGATGTTGCGGCCCTCGTCGAAGCGCGCCTTGATTTCGACGACGGCCGTGACCTGCTTGCCGTTTTCCGCCGCGCGAATGAGCGCGCCGATAATGGGCGAATCCGCGCTCGTGCGATAGAGCGTCTGCTTGATGGCCAGCACGTTCGGATCGTCTGCCGCCTCGGCGATGAAGTCGACCACGTGATCGAACGATTCGTACGGATGATGAAGGAGAATGTCGCGCTCGCCAAGCAGGTCGAAAATGCCGTCCTCCAATTGCGGAACCAGCTGGGGGACGAACGGCTCGTCGGTGAAGTCGCGCAATTGCGGATGACTGGCGAGCGGAGTCAGATCGCCAAGGCGCAACGGACCTTCCACCCGGTAGACGTCGGCGGGATCGAGGCGCAGCGAGGCGCGCAGGAACTCCTCGACTTCGGCGGGCGCGTCGCTGGCCAATTCCAAACGAACCGCCTGCCCACGCTCACGCTTGCGCAATTCGCGCTGAATCGTCTTGAGCAAGTCGTCCGCTTCGTCTTCGTCGATGGACAAATCGAAATTGCGGGTAACCCGAAACGGACTGCAACCAACGACGCGAAAACCGGGAAAAAGGCCGCCCACGTGCATGGCGATCAAATCTTCCAGCAAGACGAACTCGGCCTGGCCCTCGACCGTCGGGGCGACCTCGACCAAGCGCCCAAGCACGCCCGGCACTTGCACGACGGCGAAGATGGTCTGCCTGCGGGCCACGCGCTGCCGCTCCTTGTGCAGCAAGATCGCGAGATTCAGGCTGCGGTTGCGTAGCGTCGGAAAGGGATGTCCCTGATCCACCGCCAGCGGCGTCAGCACCGGCCAGACGTCCCGCGCGTACCGGGCTTCCAGCGCAACTCGCTGTTCCTTGCTGAGATCAGCCGGACGAACCACGACCACGCTCGCCTTCTGGCGAAGCGTGGGTGCAAGCTCTTCGCGCCAGTTGGCGTAGAGAGCTCGCACCATGTCATGTGCCCGCGCGCCGATTCTGGCGAGTTGCTCCACCGGCAAGATGCCATCGGCACTGGCCTCTTGCACGTCGCCGGCCACCAATTGCTTGAGCCCCGCCACGCGAACCATGAAGAACTCGTCGAGATTGTTGGCGACGATGGCCTGGAATTTCAGCCTCTCGGCAAGCGGTACCGTCGGGTCACAGGCCTCTTCCAGTACACGACCATTGAATTCCAACCACGAAAGCTCACGATTGAAAAAGGTTTCGCACTCGTCGGCAGCATCAGCAGCCGTCGACACAGTCTCTTTGCCCGATATTCGCGCGTTCAAGCGGTGCCTACTCTGGCCCGCTCGCGCCTTAAAGTCATGTTACAATTTGGTGCGTTTTCGCATTGGGGTGGCCTGGGATCGCGCCGATCCGGCCGAAACTGCCAACTCGGCGCCAAAGATCTGGCGGAAGAGCGTAGACTCACGCTCGACGTCCCACAGCTCCAGGTCGGCAGGCCCCTGCAGAGACAATCGCAAGGTGGCCTTGTGGCCGGCTACCACAGCGCGCAGTTGGCGAATCGGCTGCGCGTGACTGCGATCGAGTGCGTCGGCGATCCGCAGCAGCGACGCCAGCTTGCGGACGGAGCGGGCCTCGCTGGGAAGGAGTCCCGCCATGGCGGGGTGGCGCAAATCGGGCGGACTCCTCCGGTGAAAGCGAGCGATGCGCGCTACGATGTCGCGCTCGCGGTCGGCGAGGCCGGGAATGTCACCGTTGCGGATCAGGTACTCGGTGTGGCGATGGTGTTTCTGGTAGCTGACCGCGTGACCGATATCGTGAAGAACCGCGGCCACCTCTAGATACGGCCGCACCGCCATGGGTAACCGGTGGAGGCCGGCCAATTGATCGAAGAGCGCCAGCGCGAGCTTCATGACCTGAAGCCCGTGCGTCTCGTCGAAGAAAAATCGGCGCCCCATCGCGCACGCAGCATCGATGAGCGACGAATCGTCCGCATCGCGGAAATGCCGGCGCACGAGATCGACCAGAACGCCGTGGCGTAGGCCCCGCTCGACCGCGGTGACCGCTCGAAGCGAAAGATGGCGCGCCAATGCTTCCAGGATGACGGCGCCCGCAACAATGACGTCGCCTCGGCGAGCTTCGAAGCGCTTGTGCCGTTCGGCCGGATCCATGCGCGCCAGCTTGTCGACGGTGCTCGAAATTTGCTCGGCCGTGGCGTGCGCCGTTCCCTCGGCAGCAGCCGTCGAGATGATGGCGCGGATCGATCCCGAGCTGCCGAGCGCGACGCGCGGGAAGCCGGCGATTCCGCGCGGCAGGTTTTCTTCTACGGCCTCGCGAGCGAATTCGCGCAGCAAACGGAGCTGTTTGGGCGAGATGTCGCGATTGCTCTTGAACATCTCGGTCAGGCGAACCGACCCGATCGCTACGCTCCACAACTTCGACGGCTCGCCCGCGACCGCGGCGGCGACTTCCGTCGAGCCACCACCGATATCGAGGCAAAGCGCTCGCGCCGTCGGCGGCTTGCCCGACAGCACGCCGAGGCACATGAGGCGCGCTTCCTCTTTGCCCGAAATGGCTTCGAGCACGACGCCCGCCTCACGCTTGGCACGACGGATGATATCGTCGCGATTCTTGGCTTCGCGGAGCGAGCTCGTGCCCACCGCCCGCACCTGCGCTTTGTGCCGCTTGCAAATGATGGCGTAGCGGCGAAGCACGGTGATCAGGCGATCGATCACGGCGGCCGGCGCAGTGCCAGTTTGAAAAAGGCCTTCCCCCGGTCGCACCGGATCCCGCTCTTGGTGAATCGATTCGATGCCGCCGTCGGAAAAGCCGCGCGCGATCTCCAAGCGGACTGCGTTGGCGCCCACGTCGATCGCCGCGATGAGGGTTTCGTTTCCGGTTGTCTTCAGCCTAGCCATGCTTGGCCAAATCATCCCTCGGCAGTCTCGAATCCGGTAACGAATTCGACACGCGTTCCCGCTGATCGCAAGCCGTGCGCGCTACGGCCCGGCAAACTGAAAGAGCGCCTGGATTTCGGCGGCGCTGAGCGCGCGGCTGTAGACGCGGAACTCGTCGAGCGCGCCGTCGAACATCGCATCGGCACCGAATTGTGACTTTCCGAGATACGCGTAATCGATCGTGCCGAGATCGCTTGGGCGAAGTGAAAGCGCGGAATTGGTGGAGACAGCAGCACCGTCAACGTAGAGGGTGCCTTGCCCAGCGCTGAGCACCACCGCGACATGCTTCCAGACATCCGCAGCAAGGGCCGTCGAAGTCAACGCCTGCTCAGCGCCGTACCCGTCCTTGGAGATGGCGAAGGCGAGATTCGTCGAGCCGTTCTGGGGCACGAGATTCATGTAGTGTGTGCCGGTCGATGTGTTGTTCGTCAGGTGAGCATTCACGCCGATGTCGAACATGCGCTGCCAGTTCTGAGCGGTCGTGAGGCGGACCCAGCTTGCGATGGTGATGTCCGTGAGGTTCGCAAACGCGGCCGGCGGCATGGAAACGTAGCCCGAGCCCGCCTTGACGAGCGTCAACGCCTTGCCCACCTTGCCTGACGAGGTGAACGAGTAACCGGTAGTGCCCGACGCTGAGACCAGCGTTCCATTGTTGTTCTTGCCCGAGGAGTCCGGAAGAGTGGTGCCGGTGGCACTCTCGCACTTGTAGTAAATGACAAGCCCGGTAAGTAGCGAGTTGGTGTCCGGGGTTGTGTCGCGTCCAAGGTCGGGCACCAAATCGGGTCCAAGATCCGGCAATGTGTCTTGGCGAACGAGGTCAGGTCCCACCTCGGGAAGCGGTGGAGCACTGTCGGCATCGGCCGAGACGGCGTCAGCCTGGTCGGGAGAGACATCGCGACTGTCCGGAGAAATGGCGTCCTTGTCGTTTGGGCTTTCTTCCGGCAGGTCGGGGGACACCTCGGGATTGGAACTTTCCACGTCATCCTTGGCGGTCGGCTTGTCAGGGTTCGACACGTCTGGGCCGGCGGCAGTGTCCGGCTTGGCATCCGGTCCGGGCTGCGGCTTGGGATCGTCCGAGCAATTGCCGGCGGTTGCGCATTCTTCGACTTGAGTCGGCTTGTTGAGGCTCACGCAGCCAACACCCACGGTGGCTGTCAGGAGGAATTGCAGAATCAAAAGCCTGATGCGCGGACCAAACACGCCGTCTAAAAACTGCATCGTTTGTATTCTCCGAGGGGTACAGCGCAAGGTAGGGGCAAGCCCCGATAAGGACTCGATGATACGACAGATCGCGGGCAGTTGTCGCGCTCCCTCAACGAGAAGGTAGTGGGTCAGTTTGAATGACTTCGGTCCAGCACAAACGGACCCACCATCTATTGATGGAATCGGAAGGAATGTGAGCACTCAGACTACTCTCACCCACGACGAGCGTCGCGGGTGGCGAGGGGGCGCCTCCCTCGACGGAGCGCCTGCACGTCCGCACGAGTCGTGCGGGCGTGATCCGCGGCTCAGCGGCCGAGATCAGAGACGGGATGGATCGGAATCCAGCGAGGCGCTCGTGGACCCAGGCTCGGCCATGCGAAAGCCGACCCCGCGTACGGTCTGCAACAGCTCGGAAGCGCTGCCGAGCTTGTCGCGCAGTCGCTTGATGTGACTGTCCACGGTTCGGCTCGTGACTTCGGGATGATAGCCCCATACGTCGGTCAGCAGTTCCTTGCGCGTTCGCATCTTGCCGGGCGCCCGCAACAAATAGAGCAGCAGTCGCATCTCCAGCGCGCTGAGGTGGATCTCCTTATCGTCGACGAACACCCGATGGGCGGCCTCGTCGACGGCGAGATTGCGCAAGCGCCAGACACTGCCGACCTCGGGCCTAGATTCCGTAGCGGGCGCTTTACCGGCCTCGAGCATCGCTTTGCGCGTGCGCAGACGGGCCTCCACACGCAAGGTCAGCTCGCGCAGACTGAAGGGCTTGGGAACATAGTCGTCGGCGCCTACCTCGAAGCCCACGACCCGGTCCACCTCGTCGGTCCGCGCGGACAGGATGATGACGCTCGGTTGTCGCCGATCCGCGGAATTGCGCAGATGCCGGCAGATTTCGATGCCCGACATATCGGGAAGCATCAAATCGAGCAGAACCAAATCAGGTCGAAAGCTTTCGAGGGCTACGAGCGCGCTCGCGCCGCGGTCGGCGACGAGGACGTCGTAGCCCTTGGCACGCAGGGCAAAGGCGAGCGAGCCGCTGAGGTCCGCCTCGTCCTCGACGACCAGCACCCGGTCCTTGCTTGGCGCATGCATGTGCATCGCATCGGAGTATTCACCTCGTCCGTTGCAATCGTGTGACGGAGTTGTGAAATCTCCGCATAGGGCTACGGCAAGAGCGGCGGCTGGGCCTTTTCTGCCAGGTCCAGCGCATGGGCGGGGAACCAGGTTCCGGCCGCCGGATCGATCATGCCCCACAGCGGATCGAAATGCTTCTGGCTTTCCCCGGCAATGCCCCACGGATTGTAGCGGTCGTAATCCCAGGCCCGCGTTCCTCCGCTGATGTCGCACGATCCGTCCGATTCGCCGACCGTCTTGATCCACAGATAGGCGTCGAGCAGGGGCACGCCGGTTTCCGTCGTCGGACGCAGGCCAAGCCCAGTGCCGGGCGGAGTGCACCAGGCGCCGGTGGACAAGCCGCGAATCACACCCTCGGGTTGGTTGTACGGCGGCTCGGCGTAACGCGCGACCTCCAGCGGGCCGCGCCCGTTGCGACTCGTGTCGATCACGAAATGCACCAAACCGTCCGACCCAGGACCTGGCACATTCTTGTCGTACCAGACCTCGACGGCGTCCCACTCGGCATCAACGGTACGAACGTCCGCGGGCTGATACGCACTCGGCTGATTCGCGCAGCGGCGAAAGGCTGCCGGGCTGGCGCGATCTTCTGCGATGGTCGTCGCGTACGCCAGACACTTGGCGATCCACGTACCGTAGCGGATCGATTTGGCCGTGCTCTGGAAATTGGAGACATTCACGGTAAAGCCTTGCGTCTGCAGGACGCCACCGCGATAGAGTCGGTAGGCCGCATCGCTGACCGTCAACCATCCGGGATGAGTGCCGTCAAGGTAGACGAGAGCATTCGGGGCCTGGCGCGCAAGGCTGGCCGCGGCGTAACGAATTTGTCCGAGGGCCTCTTCGGGATTTGCGTCCGGCGCGGGCACGGGCTTGCCACTGGCATCGGTGATGGTAGGCCGGCAAGGATCCGGGACGCCCTCGAGATTACTGATGAAGGGGATCATGCCCATCGAGTCCGCCTCGAGAATCACGATGGCGCGCTCGTTGCCGATGCCGCGAGCGAAAGCATCGATCCATTCTTCGTAGGCCGCCGTGTCTTTCGCTCCGCCGGCACTGAACCCGGTGCAGTCACGGTACGGACGATTGTTGACGACGAGCACACGCAACATTTGGTCCTGTGCCGCTCGCACCAAAACGTTGCTGACAGCACCCTGCACGTCCTCCGGCGTTCCTTTGGAAAACCAGATGGCTTGCGGTACGGCTGCCATGGCCGTGATGGCGGCTGCCTCCCGGGCCGCATTCGATTTCGCGAGAGCGGCGATCTGCTCGACGGCACCGGGGTTGGGTGGCGGTACGAACAGACGGGCCCCATGAGGAAAAGTCCGGCGCAGGTTCGGAACCAGTCGCTTGCCGGCGCGAAAAGAAATTCCAGCAGCCGCAGCTCCGGCTAGCAAGCCAGCGAGCCCCAGCGCGAGCCACCGACGGCGCCGCGGTTTCGTCGCAGGACCGCGGGTGCTGTCCGCCCGAGCAGCGGTGTTCGCTTGCGCGCCGCCCAGTTCGGCGGGCGGCGCTGGCCAGACTTCGCGTTTGGCCCACGCCACGAGCTTGTGCCCGAGCTCGTCCGTCGAGCCGGGTCGTCCGTTCGGATCCGAGCGGAGAGCCGCCATGACCACATCCACCAGCTCGGGCGGAAGTCCCAACTTCTCGCTGTCGAGGGGCAACGCCGGCTGCGTGCAGATATGGTGCAAGGTCGCGTTGTGCGATTCGCCTGGGTGGGGCTTCTCCCCGGCCAGCATTTCGTAAAGAACAGCGCCGAGACCGTAGACGTCGGCGCGCTGATCGACATTCTTCTCGCCCCGCGCCTGCTCGGGCGCCAGATAGGCCGGCGTTCCCAAAATGGTTCCGGTGTGCGTTTCGGTGCTGCGCGACGATTCCAACTTGGCGATGCCGAAGTCGAGCACTTTGACAAGATCGGTCCCGTCGTCGCGGCGACAAACGAAAATGTTCTGCGGATTGAGGTCGCGATGGACGATGCCGGCCTTGTGGGCAGCACCGACGCCCCGGCAAGCTTGCACCGCGATGTCGGTGGCACGAGCCACGGGCAAACGGCCACAGCGTTCGACCAGCGCACGCAAGCTCTCGCCCGCCAAGTACTCCAGCACCAAATACGGCGATCCGTTCTCGGCGATGCCGAAATCGAGCGCCGCCGCGACGTTCTCGCTCTCTACCGAGCCCGCCGCCTGCGCTTCCCGCTCGAAACGTGCCAGGCTGTCGCGTTTGGTCGCCAACTCGGGATGCAGCAGCTTCAGCGCCACCCGTCGCTTCACGACTGTGTGCTGGGCCTCGTACACGGTGCCCATCCCGCCTGCCGCCAAGTAGCGCACCAGGCGGTACTTGCCGCCGATGATGGTGCCGACCGCGACCTGCGGCACCGTCACTTGTGCGAGACCTCCTGGCCGCGGATGGCGTCGAGATCCACGGCATGGCTCTCCATCGCCCGGTACGCGCGTTGGCGGGTGATGCCCAGCATGGCTGCCGCGCGAGCGACGTTTCCACCGGAAGCGCGCAAAGCCGCGAGCAGCGCCGGCAACTCGACGCGATCGCCGGACGCGTGGCTGCCTTCTGCGCGCGCCTCGGCCTTGGGCGCAGCTGCCACGTGCACGGTCGCTCCCGGCACGCCGATGCGTGCTGGGAGATCTGCCGCGCGCAAGAGCGTTTCGTTCGCGTGCAGCACCAAGAGCTGCCGCGCCAGTTGCACCAGCTCGCGCACGTTGAACGGCCAATCGTGAACGCACAGCCGCTCGACCACGTCGCCTTCCACGGCGGGCGCGCGACCGCCCGTGTGCTCGCGCAGAAGCTGGGAGAAAAGCAGCGGCACGTCTTCTTTGCGCTGGCGCAGCGGCGGCAAGCGCACCGTCAGTCCGTCGAGGCGTGCGAGCAGGTCGCCGCGAAAGCGCCCCTCACGAACCGCGTCCATGAGCGGCTGCTGACTGGCGACGACGATACGCACGTCGACCGCAACCGGCCGCGTTTCGCCGAGCGGTTGCACTTCGCCTTCCTGCAAGACGCGCAAGAGCTTGGCTTGCAGCGGAAGCGGTAAATCGGAGACCTCGTCGAGAAGCAGCGTTCCACCCTCGGCGCTGCGAAAGAAACCCGGGCTCGCGCGGTCGGCACCGGTGAAAGCGCCCCGCCGATAGCCGAAAAGCTCGCCCTCGGCCAGGCCTTCCGGAAGCGCCGCACAGTTCACCGCCACGAGCGGTCCGCGTCGACCGCTCCATGCGTGCACGGCGCGCGTGACGACTTCCTTGCCGGTTCCCGTCTCGCCTTCGAGCACGATGGTAAGCGGGCTGGGTGCCGCCTGACGAAGCGGCGCGAGCGCGTCCTGCAAGACTTTCCCGCCGAAAAGTCCGGGTGCGATTTCGCCAAACGGCGCCGCGGCCGCCACCACCACCCCAATCCAGCCGCCGATGCGAACCACGTCGCCGACATCGAGCTGGGCCGAGACCACCGTCTCGCCGTTCACGCGAATACCATTGCGGCTCTCGAGATCCACGAACAGCGGCGGCGCGACATCCTTCTCGCGCCGAATCGCTGCGTGCCGGCGCGACACTTCGCTACCGTCGAGCCGAATCGCGCACGATGAGTCGCGCCCGATGATCCGTTCGCCCTTGCCTTCCCAATAAAGTGGCGACGGCGGCAAGCCATTGTGCGGAAAGAGCCACACCAACGAAAGCTCACGCACAGCGGCCCCCTGCCGAGAAGGGCTACGCTCCGTAATCGTGGTATTGCCGGCCTCGGGCATCGAGCCAATTCATACCACGACCGCGCGTGAACGTACGCGGGCCGCGCAGCCAGCCGCAGACCCGAGGGTCAGACCGAATAGTCGACTAGGCGTCGCTCTTCGCGCGCCGCCATCACGACGGGCTTGACGGCTTCGTGCAAAGGATGGGTCTGGTAGGCGTCGAGCGCGGCCCGGCTTTCGAATTCGGAATAGAGAACGATATCCGACGACTCGGCGGTACGACTGAAGTCGTAGCCGACCTCCAATTTGAGGAGGCCAGGAATTTTCCCGTTGAGGTCTTCGAGGAGCCGTTTGATCTCCGCGGCGTTCTCGGCCTTGCTGCGGCCGCTTGCCGATTCTTTCAGACGCCAGAGCACGATGTGGCGGACCATGACTACGCCGCCTCCGCGCTGGCGCGCAGCTTGCGCACGGCTTCAGCCACGCCTTCCGGCGCGGCGAAAATCGCGGCTCCGGCGACCAGAATCTGCGCACCGCTCTTGACCACGGATCCCGCCACGATCGGATCGATGCCGCCGTCGACTTCGATGGTACAGTCGAGATGCTGCTCGTCGATCATTTGGCGCAGGCGAAGAATCTTCGACAGCATGCTGGGGATGAACTTCTGGCCCCCGAAGCCGGGGTTCACGGTCATGAGCAGCACTTGGTCGATATCGCCCAGGACTTCTTCGAGAGTGCCGAGCGGTGTCGCCGGATTGAGCACTACGGTGGCCTTCTTGCCGAGACTGTGAATCAGCTGAATGGTGCTGTTCAGGTGCGGGCAGGCTTCCTGGTGCACCTGAATGTTGTCGGCCCCTGCCTTGGCAAAGTCGGGGATGTAGCGCTCGGGCTCGACGATCATCAGGTGCGCTTCGATGAAGGTCTTCGTCGCACGGCGAGCGGCCTTCGCGATCAGCGGTCCAAAGGTGATGTTGGGGACGAAGCGGCCGTCCATGACGTCCACGTGGAAACGCTCGACGCCAACCGCGTCGGCCTCCTTCATGTGGTCGGCGAGTCGGGTGAAATCTGCGGAAAGGATAGATGCCGATACTTCAACGTTGCTCATGATGACTAGACGCAACTATGCCGCCGGAGCGCGCGCGCTTCAACGCTTCTTGCCACGCAAAGCGCGAACGGGTTTGGAAGGCGTTGGCGGTGGCGCGACCGGCGCTGGCGCGACGATTGCCGCAGGCGCTGGCACGGGAGCCGGACGCGGCGGTGGCGGATCGGGAACGATGGGTCCGGGCTTTTTGCGATACACCGCCCACAGGCCGGACTGGGCAACCAGCTCGACCATGCCGTGGTAGCCGCGAAACGGATCGAAGGTGGGCGGCTGGCTGCGCACGAAAAAGTAGTCGAACGTGGGCAGCATCGCCGCCGGTGCGAACGACAAGGGCAACCACGGCGAGGTGGCGAACTCGGCCGGTACCTTGAGCCGGCACGGCATGTGGCGAAGGCCGCAATAGTTGGGGGGCACCATGCTGCCCTTGGCGGGGCGGAGAGCCGGATAGAAACTAGGAATGCCGATCAGCGTGGACTCGACCTGCATCACGGAGGAACGCCGATCGAACACCAAACCCAGGGCCTTGCCCCCCGGCGGCGTCTTCTCCGCCACGGCGACGAAACCCGCAATCTCGGCACCGTAGGCTTTGTAGTGCCGGTAAAGCTGCTGCCCGTAAAGCGCGCCGAAAACCAGCGCCGGAAGCGGGAGCGCCACGACGAAAAGGCCGCGCAAACGCAAAAGGCCGGAGGGCACGAGCAGCAGGAACATGAGCAGCACCAGCACCGAAAAGCGCGGAAAAAAGGTCATCAGCTCCATTTCCTGCAGGTGGTGCGGCAGGGCCAGATAAGCGGCCAAAGCACCCAGGAAGGCGACGAGCCCTGCCATGCGCATGCGGCGACGGCGCAGAGGACGCGGCTCTTTCTTTTCGCCAGGCGCGGACCAGGCGATCATGCCGACCAAGACGTAGGCAACCATGATCAGGAAGAGGCCGCGACAAGCGGGCACGTGACTTCCGTCCACGAACCCGCGCATGGCGTGAGCCGGAATCAACAGGATCCGGTGCCACAGATCGTCGGTCCATTTGGCAGCGCCGAGATCGTCGAGCCGATGGCGTTTGAGAAAGGTCCACGCCAGCTTCGCCGTCAGCTTCGCCTGTCCCACGACCGGCGGCGAGGTCAGGTGCCAATAGGCCAGGCCCGCAAAGGCAGGCACCAGCGCCAAGCTCGCCACCAGCTTGCGCCGCCAGGACGCCACGGACAGAACGGCAAAGGCCAGCGAGGCACACACGCCGTAGAGGAAGTTCTGCAGATGGCAGAGAAAGAGCAGAATGGCGACCGCCGCCGTCCCGATCCAACGAAGGACAAAAGCGCGGCGGGTCTCGGCGTGTACGAGCTTCGTCATCTCCGCGAGCAACCACAGCACGACGGGCAGCGACAGCGCGAAGCTGATGAATCCGTAGTGCAGCGTCAGGTTGTAGGCCAGCGGAAACGCCAGCAGCGCCGGGATCCGGCTGCGCCGACAGGCCGCCAGCAGCGACGCCATGGCGAGCGGCATGCCCGCCACATAGACCATGACGATGAGCTTGTGGGCGGCAAGGAGACCCATGACCTTGCCCAGCCCCACCAGCGCAATGAAGTGCGCGGCGTAAGGAGCGATGCGCAGGCCACCCTCATAATAAGGAGCGTAAGGCGAATCGGGGAGCCCCACCTTGGACAGCATGTCCGCCGCCGCCAGGTGGAAGGGCAAATCCAGGCCGGGCAGAAGCCGCGTGGCGAAGAGCGGCGCCAGGAAGAAAGGCAGCGCCAGCAGGTAGCCAATCGCGAAGCACCACGCGTCCGACACCTTGCCCGTCCAGCACCAGCCAAGTGCCCGGCGGACAACGTCACGACCACCTGACGCGGCCTCGCCCTTGCCTTCGCCCGAGTCCGGGGTGTGCGATTCCTTGCTGCTGATGTCCACGACGAAACCGCGTGCCAAGGCGCGTCTGGAGGGCCGTCCGACCACCCAGGCTGCCAGCAATCATGAATATTGCGCGGCCGTCCCTGTATACAACGATTCGCGCCCAAACATGGTATAGAGTCCGCCAACTCGCCATGGGGCTGTTAGATATCTTCTCCAAAGAGAAGCGCGAGGAGCGCTCGCGTGCCGGAAATATCCAGCGCGCCATCAACAAGTACGCGCAAACCGGCGACCGCTACAAAGCGATGGAAGCGCTGGCCAGCGAAGGCTCGGACGAGGCGCTTTACGGCCTGCTGCGCCGCTTCGGCATGATGTACGACAAGTCCATCGAGGACGAGCAGGAGAAGGAGTGGGTCTTCGACACCTTGGTTGCCAAGGGCGAAGCCGCGCTGCCTGCCGTCAAGCGCTACTTGATTTCGGCGGACTCGGTGTCGTGGCCGTTGCGCGTGCTGCAGAAGATCGCGCCCAGCAAGGAAGCCGAGCTGGAAGTCGTTGCCGAGATTCTGGCCCGTCACGAGCCCGGCTACGAGCGCGACCCCACGAAGAAGGTTCAGCTCATTCGACACCTCGGCCTGATGAAGAACAAACGGGCGGCCGAGCTGGTGGCGCCCTACCTCGGCGACATGGACGAAGGCGTGCGGCTTGCCACCGTTGAGACGCTTGTCGTCCTCAAGGACGAGGAGCTAGCCCGAGAGAAGCTCCTCGATCTCTTCATTTCCGACAGCGAGGAGAGCCTGCGCTTGCGCCTTCGCATCGCCGAAGGCTTCGCCGAGCTCGGCTGGCTGGTTCAAGGCCACCGCGGCGGCGTGCAAAAGAAACTTCCCGATGGATTTCAACTCGACCGAGAAGGTCACGTCCTGAAACTCAAGAAGCCCGAGTAATGCCGCGAAGAACAGACATCAAGACCGTCCTCCTTATTGGTTCTGGCCCCATCGTCATCGGCCAAGCTTGCGAGTTCGATTATTCGGGCACGCAGGGCGTGAAGGCCCTTCGCGAAGAGGGCTATCGCGTGGTGTTGGTGAATTCCAATCCCGCCACGATCATGACGGATCCCGAGCTGGCGGATCGAACCTACGTCGAGCCGCTCACCCTCGAGATCGTCACCAAGATCATCGAGCGCGAACGGCCGGATGCGCTCTTGCCGACGCTCGGAGGGCAAACCGCGCTCAACCTGACCATCGAATTGGCCAAGGCCGGCGTGCTGGAAAAATACGGCGTCAAGCTCATCGGCGCCCAGGTGGCCGCCATCGAAAAGGCCGAAGACCGCGACCTTTTCAAGCAGGCCATGCACAACATCGGCCTCAAGGTGCCGTTCTCGGGCTACGCCCACTCGCTGGCCGAAGCGCGCACCATCCAGATCGACATCGCAGCCAAGGCCGGTGTGAGTTATCCAGTCATCCTGCGCCCGTCGTTCACCCTGGGCGGCTCGGGCGCCGCCATCGCCTGGAACGCCGAGGAATTCGACGCCAAGGTGAACTGGGGCCTGCAGCAAAGCCCGCGCGGCGAAGTCCTCGTCGAGCAATCGGTGCTCGGCTGGAAGGAATACGAGCTGGAGGTGATGCGCGACGGGAAAGACAACGCCGTCATCATCTGCTCGATCGAAAACTTGGATCCGATGGGCGTCCACACCGGCGATTCGATCACGATCGCGCCGGCCATGACCCTGACCGACAAAGAATACCAGGTCATGCGCGACGCCTCGCTGGCGGTCATTCGCGAGATCGGCGTCGAGACGGGTGGGTCCAACATCCAGTTCGCCGTCAATCCCAAGAACGGCGACATGATCGTCATCGAGATGAACCCGCGCGTGTCGCGCAGCTCGGCCCTGGCGTCGAAGGCGACCGGCTTCCCCATCGCCAAGATCGCCACCAAGCTGGCCGTCGGCTACACCCTCGACGAGCTGCCGAATGATATTACTCGCGAGACCAAGGCCTGCTTCGAGCCGACCATCGACTACGTAGTCACCAAGGTTCCGCGCTTCGCCTTCGAAAAGTTCCCGGGCGCGGATTCCACGCTCGGCCCGCAGATGAAATCCGTCGGCGAGGTCATGGCCATCGGCCGCACCTTCCGCGAGTCGCTCGGCAAAGCGCTGCGTTCCCTCGAAATCGGCCGCTGGGGCTTCGACCTGGAAAAGGCGCCGCCGCTCGACGAGCTCAAACGCCTGATTCACGAGCCCGGCCCGGATCGACTGTGGCAATTGGCCGAGGCGCTACGCGCAGGGCTTTCGATCGACGAGGCGTACGCACTGACCTCCATCGACCCGTGGTTCCTGGAGCACATCGATGCGCTGGTGAAGGAAGATGAGTCCGCCCGCAAGGACGGCGCCAAGCTGCTCGACGATCCGGTGTCCCTCGCCCGTCGCAAGCGCATGGGCATGTCCGATCGTCGTTTGATGAAGCTGGCCGGCGTGAAGGAAGAAGACGTCCGCCAGGCGCGCATTCGGCACGGAATTCGTCCGGTCCTCAAGCGCGTCGATACCTGCGCGGCCGAGTTCGAAGCGCACACTCCCTACCTTTATTCGACGTACGAAACCGGCAACGACGCCGAGCCGGTCGCCGAGTCAGAGTCGCGCCCGACCGGCAAGAAGAAGATCGTCATCCTGGGCGGCGGTCCAAACCGCATCGGCCAGGGCATCGAGTTCGACTACTGCTGCGTGCACGCGGTGCAGGCGCTGCGGGAAGACGGCTACGAGACCATCATGGTCAACTGCAATCCCGAGACGGTGTCCACCGACTACGACACTGCCGATCGCCTCTATTTCGAGCCGCTGACCCGCGAAGATGTCCTCGAGATCATCGACGCCGAAAAGCCCGAAGGCGTGATCGTGCAGTTCGGCGGGCAGACGCCGCTGCGCTTGGCGGTGCCGCTGCAGAAAGCCGGCGTGAGGCTGCTCGGTACCAGCGCCGACGCCATCGATCGCGCCGAAGATCGCCAGCGCTTTGGCGAGCTGGTCACCAAGCTCGGCCTGCGCTCGCCCGCGTGGGGCACGGCGCACGGTTTGGAAGAAGCGCGGGTTATCGCCGAGCGCATCGGCTACCCCGTAATGGTGCGCCCCTCGTACGTGCTCGGCGGACGCGCCATGGAAATTGTGTACGACGCCTCGGGCCTCGAGACTTTCGTGGGTCGCGCGCTCGAAGCCGGCCGCAAGGAAAGCCTGGCTTCCGGCGGTGGCAAAGGCGACGAATCGGCGCCCATCCTCGTCGATCAATTCCTCAACGATGCCATCGAGGTCGACGTGGACGTCGTGGCCGATGGTCACGACGCGATCATCGGCGGCGTGATGGAACACATCGAAGAAGCCGGCATCCACTCGGGCGACTCGGCCTGCGCGCTGCCGCCCTTCTCGCTGCCCGCGGCGACCATCGAGGCCATCAAGGAGCAGTCCCGCGCCCTGGCCCGCGAGCTCGACGTGCGCGGCCTCATGAACGTGCAGTTCGCCGTTCCCCGCGACGGGCGCGGCATCTTCATCCTGGAAGTGAACCCGCGCGCCTCGCGAACCGTGCCCTTCGTGTCCAAAGTCATCGGCGTGCCGCTGGCCAAGCTGGCGGCCAAGATCGCCGCCGGCAAGACCTTGCGCGAAATGGGCATCAAGGAGGTCGTGCCCAAGCACATCGCGGTCAAGGAAGCCGTCTTCCCGTTTGTGAAGTTCGGCGGCGTCGACGTGCTGCTCGGCCCCGAGATGCGCTCCACCGGCGAAGTCATGGGCATCGACCGCAGCTTCGAGGCGGCCTTCGCCAAGAGCCAGCTCGCGGCCGGTATGCGCTTGCCGGTTCCCAGCGACGACAAGCCCAAGACGGCTTTTCTCGCGGTCCGCGACGCCGACAAGGACCTGGCAATTCCCGTCGTGCGCAACCTCATCAAGCTCGGCTTCCGCATCATGGCTACGGGTGGAACCCACACCCGGCTGTCCGCCGCCGGATTGGCCTGCGAGCGGGTCAACAAGGTGAGCGAAGGCCGGCCTCATTGCGTGGACCGCATTCTCGACGGCGACGTTCACCTGGTGGTCAACACCACGGCGGGCTCGGCGTCGATCAAGGACTCCTTCTCCATCCGCCGCACGGCCCTCATGCGCGGCCTGCCCTACTACACCACCATGTCCGCAGCCCGCGCCGCAGCCGACGCCATTGCACGGCTGAAGGCGGGAAGCATCCAAGTCTGCTCGCTCCAGGAATACCAACATGGCTGATCGCTTTCCCATGACCCCGGCGGGACAGAAGAAGCTGCGCGACGAGCTCAAGCGACTGCGCGAAGTCGAGCGGCCCAAGAACGTGCTCGACATCGAGACGGCACGCGCCCACGGCGACATTTCCGAAAACGCCGAGTATTCGGCTGCCAAAGAGCGCCAGGCCTTCATCGAGGGCCGCATGCGCGAGATCGAAGGCACCATCGCCCTTTCCGAGGTCATCGATCCCGGCAAGCTGTCCGGCACGCGCGTGGTGTTCGGCGCTACGGTCCGGCTGGCCGACACCGAGTCCGGCGACGAAACCGTGTACGCCATCGTGGGCGACCACGAAGGCGATATCAAAGAGGGCCGCATCGCCATCTCGGCCCCGCTGGCGCGCGCTCTCATCGGCAAAGAACAGGGCGACACCGTGAACCTGCGCACTGCCAAGGGCTCGCGCGAATACCAGATTCAAGAGATCAAGTTCATTCCCATCGGCGACGAATAGCCCGTCGACGCTCCGCAGTCCATGCCGCCCATCGAAGCTGTGGTCCTAGACCTGGGAAACGTCCTGGTCTTTCACGACGATCCGATCTTGTTCCAGCGCATGTCCGCCTGGGGGGGCGCCGATCCAGCTCAGATTCGCGCGCGCATGCTCGGGCTGTGGGACGCCATCAACCGCGGCGCACTGGCCGGCGACGAGCTTCGCCGCACGATTTGCGAAGTCGCAGGCGCGAACAACCCGATGGAAGAGGCGGCGTTCGTCGAGCTGTGGAACTGCCACTTTCGTGTCCACACCGAGATGCTGCCGATTCTCGACAAGCTCCTCGAGTGCACGAAAGTGCTGCTGCTGACCAACGTGAACGAGCTACACTGGCGTTACGTACGACCGCTTTTGCCGCTCCTCGATCGCTTCCATTCCCTCGTCGTCTCGTACGACGAAAAAATGGCGAAACCCGATCGCGGAATCTTCCAGCTGGCCATCGAGCGCGCCGGTGTGCCCGCCGATCGCATCGCCTACTTCGACGACGTGCAAGCTTTCGTCGACGTGGCAAGCTCGCTCGGAATTGCCGGCCGCCTCTTCACCGACGCGCCCTCGTTCCGCTGTCAGCTGGCGGACTTGGGCATCCCGATCTGAGGCGAACGAGCAGCGTCCAAGCGTCGAGAGTCGCCGGATCTGGGCGGCTTATCGCGTAGCGGAGCGGCTGGTATAGTGTCGAGGTGGTAAAAGGCCTACGGCTGCTCGTCGCCGTGCTTGCTGGCATCGCTTGCCACGCGCTGCCCGATCGCGTCTGCTTGGCCTCCGCCGATGCAACGGGCGCGTTCGCGTTTTCATGGAATGCCCCCACGGAGTGTCCCCCGGCTGACCAGATCAAGGCCGAGATCCGTCGCCTGCTCGGCGGCGACATCCAGATCCGGACCGGCCGCGATCTCGAAGCTGATGCCACGGTCCAACATACCCCGTTCTGGTCGGCAAACCTGACCACTCGCCAAGCGGGCCGCACCGGCAAGCGCTTCCTCGAAGCGCCCTCGTGCCAGTCCTTGGCCGACACCACCGCACTCATTTTGGCGCTCATGATCGACCCGGACGCCGGCGCCGCCACAACGCAGAAGCCCAACCCAGCGCCCGCAGAGCAACCGCTTCCTGTTGCGCCCCCGTCCTCTCCAATCGCCGGATCGGTAAACCCGGTAGACGTCCTGGCCGGCCTCCATGCGCAAGGTCGTGTCGGAACGTTGCCGGGAGTCGACCTTGGCCTGGGAATCGGCGTTGGCTTGGCCACTCGGCGGTGGCTGGTGGAGTTGCGGCTGACCTACGGCTTGCGACGCGATCAAGTCGCCGATCTGCCGTCGCTGGCAGGCGCGTACGGTCGGTTCAACATCACGACCGGCTCGCTCACCGGATGCTTCAACGTGGGACGCGAGCTCGCCTTCGGCCCTTGTGCCGTGGTGGAAGCCGGCGTGGTTTCGGCGGACGGCGGCGGCGCCAGCGCCGGCTTTTCCAAACGCGCTCCCTGGATAGCGCTGGGCGGCGGAGGCTACCTATCTTTTGCGCTTGGGCAGCACCTACGCACGTCGCTAGAGGTCGACATCCTTGCGCCAACCTATCGCCCAGCCTACGTTTTTCAGGACACTCCCGGCATGGTGTTCCAAGCTCCACCCGTCGGGGGCCGTGCCCTTGTCGACATCTCATGGCGTTTTTGACAAAGAATCGCCCGCCTGCCGGGAACCAACATTCTCGGATGCAGACGATAGCCGCCAATACGGCCCAGCGGCCTACCCCGAACAGCGTGGGTCTCCTCGAGGCCAACTTCGACGAAATCTACGAAAGCATGGTCCAGTACGTCTGGAACATCGTCTCCCGCATGGGCGTACACCGTTCGGACGCGGAAGACGTGGTGCAGGAGGTGTTCGTCATCGTCCACCGCAGGCTGGACGACTTCGAAGGCCGTGCACAGCTAAAGACGTGGGTGTTCAAGATCGCGGTCCACGTGGTGCAGCACTATTTCCGCACCCATGCGCGCAAGCCCGGCGATCGCGCGACGGCGAAGGGGACCGAAATCCATTCGTTGGTCGAAAGGCAGGAAAGTGGGCCCGCCGCCGAAGTCGAACGGCGGGAACGCTTGCGCACCCTCGACCGCTTGCTCGACCAACTGGATGAGCCCAAACGCGCGGTCTTCGTCCTCGCCGAGATCGAACAGCTGACAATGTCGGAAATTGCCGAGATTGTGGAGCTCAATGCGAACACCGTCGCTTCCCGGCTGCGTGCGGCTCGACAAGGTTTCGAAAAGGCTCTGTCGCGCTTCCGAGCGCGAGAAGAGGAGAGGAAGCGATGAACGATCTTAGCCCCGAAGCACGAGCCATCGTGGAAGGGTCTCGCGACGCCGATGTGCTCTCGCACGCCGATCGGGAGCGCTTGAAGCAAGGTGTGTTGCTACGCTTGGCAACGCTCGGCGTAGCGACTGCGTCCACAGGAACGGCCGCAGGCATGTCCCTGGCGGCCAAGCTCACGCTGACGGCTATTGCGGCAACTGTCTTGGGGGGCGGCGCCTTTTCCGTCTGGGAGTTGCGGCGACCGACGCCGAAGCCAGCCGTGGTGGCCCAGCGTTCGTCGTCGACCGAAGCGACGGCCGTGGTCCTCCCGCTGCCCGAGGAGACGCGCAAAGAGGTACTTGTCCCTGCCGATTCCCCGACCGCGGATTCGGGACGCCACGAGAACGCAAAGAAGACCGGGAAACGCGCGCAAGCCATCGCTCAACCGCCGAGTGCGGCCGCGGGTCCGCTCGATCCCGAGCCTGAGCTGCGCGTGCTGAGACAAGCCCGAGAGGATCTGCGTGCGGGCCTCGCTGAGAGTGCGTATCGGCGCCTCGTCGACTTCGACCGTCAGCACGGCCAGGGCGTTCTGGCGCAAGAACGACAGGCCTTGACCGTCATCGCGCTTTGCTCGTGGCGTCCCGGCTCCGAGGCTGAAGCTCGCGCAGCAGAATTCCTTCGCGGTTCCCCCGAATCGCCCCTCGCCGAGCGCGTGCGCTCCGAATGCCGAGGTTCGGCCGGCGCGGTCCGCTAGCTCGACGAAACGTCGCCGAACCGGGAAGGAAACCAAGGAGCGATGCCTCGGCAAGCAGCACATGCCAGACCAAGAAGGGCGCTTATCGCGAGCGCCCTTCTCTGCCTTTGCGGGGCATGCTCTGGCGATCGAGTCGTCATCGGCGCGCAGGACCAGACGAGTAGCGTCCAAAGCTGCCCTGCGCAGGCCGGCGCTCCGGCGGGCGTGGCGCCGCTGCCAACGCCTAAGCAAGTCGCTCTTCAGCGTGTCGAGACGATGGCGTACGTTCATTTCGGCGTGAGCACCTTCGATGGAGGCACTACGCCACCGGCCTCGCTGTTTAATCCGACCGATCTCGACGTCACCCAGTGGGTCCGCGAGCTGAAGAATGCCGGCTTTGGTGAGGTGATTCTGGTCGTCAAAAATAGAACCGGATTTTGCCTCTGGCCGTCGGCCTACACCGAGTACTCGGTCAGGAACAGCCCCTGGAAGAATGGCAAAGGGGATGTCGTCAGGGAATTTACCGACGCTATGCACGCGGCAGGGATGCGAGTCGCTTTTCAGATCGCGCCCGCCGACGACAACTTCCCGAGCACGAGCTCGGGGTACGAAGCGTATTTCCGCAATCAGCTCACCGAGCTTCTGACCCTTTACGGCCCGGTCTACGAAATCGAGCTTCCTGGCGACAGCGTTTCCATCGCGATCGACTGGGCGGGCATCGCCGATCTCGCTCACCAACTGCAACCCGAGGTGGTCGTCTGGATTGGCCCAGAATTCGCCACGACGGGAGTCGACGCCCGGTTCCTTGGCAGTCAATCCGGTGTATCGGCGCGGTCGACGTCGAGTATTGCGAGCGTGCCCAACGGAGGACCAACGAACGTTTGGTATCCCGCGGAAGGAGAGGTGTCCACCCACGTCCAAGGCGGTATCAATGCGTGGTTTTGGGCGCCTAACCAATCGGTCATTTCTCTGAGCACGCTCCAGTCAGACTATTTCAATACGGTCGGTAGGAACACAACCTTGGTCGTCAACGTCCCGCCGTCGCGGACCGGTCAGTTCGACGCACCCGATGTCGATCTGCTGCGACAGTTTGCCATCTGGCGCGCGTCGCTCTACACGACGAATCTCGTCCACGGCCAGCCATTGACGGTGACGGCCGACTCGACGTGGGAAAGTCCCGGCTTCGATACGACCAAAGCGGTCGACGACAACGCGTGCACCTATTGGGCAGCGGCGAGCGGAAAGACCTCGGCTCGACTGGAAGCAACGCTCAGCTCGTCGATCGCCTTCACGGTCATCAGTATTCGCGAGCCCATCGAGCTCGGCGAGCGCACGACGGCGTACCACGTCGAGATCAGACAGAACGGAACTTGGAACAAGGCCCCCACGGATATTTCGGGAACGACGATTGCGGGCACAGTCATCGGCCAGCGCCAGCTCTGGCAGCTCAATTCGACCACCGCGGAGGCCATTGCTCTGGTGATTGACTCAGCGAAGGACGTTCCCGCAATCGCGGAGTTTGGCGTCTATTGACAGAAGACCTACGCTTCCTTTCCGCCACCGCCAAGTAACAGCGGTGAGAGGGCGCCGGAGGTCCCGCCACGTCGGTGGCCCGTCCTGCCGACAACGGAAACGCCTCAGTCGATCCCGCTGGCGTCGAGGCTCTCGCTGTCCACGCTGGGGAGGTCGACCGCGCCGGAAGAGGGCGTATCGAGCCCAAGGTCCAGGCTGCTTGACGGAGCGGTGCTGGAGGTATCGTCGTTGGTCGCAGCATCCGGCGTCGACGTGTTGCTACTTCGGCAAATGCCATTGCCAGTGGAGGAATTGGAGGAATTAGTGGTGCACGTAAGCCCGCTGGCGCAGTCCGAGTCGACCTGGCAGCGTCCTCCTTCATTCTGTCCGCACGCCCCAAGAGCGGTCGAAAGGCCGAGAAGACAAATTCCGGTGCGCAAGATCCGTCGCATGGAGGGCTGGCTTACCATCCTCGCCTGCATTCGTAAAGCCCAGTCCGTGATAGTTTCCGCCCATGATTCGCCGACGTTGCCTGGTTTTCTTGCCTGGAGTGGCCGCCTGCGTGTGGCTTTCGACGGTTGCGCTTCATGCCGGCAGCCGCAAAGTCACGGCGTCCGAGCGCGAAGCGCGTGCTTTCCTGGAAATCACGAGCGGCCTCGTAGAGCCCCTGCAGACCGTGGCCAATTCGGCAGCGTGGGTCGCGGCCACGGACGTCACCCCCGAGCACACGGCAGCGCGCGCTTCGGCAGAAAAGGCACTCGCCGCCGTGCTCGGCTCGCGCCTCGTCATCGATCGCAGCCAAGCCCTCCTCAAGCAGAAGGGCGAGCTCGATGCTCTCTCGGTAAGGCAACTCACCAAGCTCCTCTTGGCGGCGGCCGAAAGTCCGGCGACCCTCCCCGAGGTCGTCTCCAAGCGTATCGAGACTGAGGCGCGGCAGTCGTCCATTCTCGACAGCTACACGTTCTGCCTGCAAAGCAACCCGAACGGGAGCTGCGCACGGCCGATCTCGGCCAACGATATCGACGACCTCCTTCGCAAGTCGCGCAACCTGAAGGAGCGCGAGCAAGCGTGGCTCGCCTCGAAGGAGATCGGACGCAAGCTTGGGCCCGGCCTTGCCGAGCTCCAGCCCCTGCGCAACCAGGTGGCGAGGGCCCTCGGCTATTCGTCCTTCTTTGCGCTGCAGGTGGCCGACTACGGCATGACGGTGGCGGAAATGATGGCGCTCATGCAGAGCACACTCGACGCCGTGGCGCCGCTCTACGACGGGCTTCATTGTTTCGCGAAGCACACGCTGGCCGAGCGATTCAAACAGGCGGTGCCGCGGCAGATTCCGGCGCACTGGATCGGCAACCGTTGGGCACAAGACTGGCCTGGCCTTATCGACAGTGCCAATCTGGACCCGTTCTTCAAAGCCAAAAGCCGCGAACAGATCGTGCGCACCGCGGAGGACTTCTACGTGTCGCTGGGATTCCCGCGTCTGCCGGAAAGTTTTTGGCAGAAGTCCGACCTCTATCCCGTCGACGCCAAGTCACCACGCAAAAAGAACAGCCACGCGTCGGCTTGGCACATCGATGGTGAAACCGACGTGCGCTCGCTCATGAGCGTCGAGCCCAACACGCAATGGTTCGGCACCGCCCACCACGAGCTTGGACACATCTACTACTATCTGTCGTACGCGCGGCCGGAGGTTCCGTTCCTCCTGCGTACCGGCGCCAACCGCGCCTTCCACGAAGCCGTGGGCGAGCTGGCTCGGCTGGCGAGCCTGCAGATGCCGTACCTGCGCAGGCTGGGTCTCGTCCGCCAGGGACAAGAGCCCGACGCGGCTGGCTGGCTCTTGCAATCGGCGCTCGATTCGATCGTCTTTTTGCCGTTCGCCGCGGGCACCATGACCCACTTCGAGCATGACCTCTACGAAGACGAGCTGCCGCCTTCGGAGTGGCAGGCGCGTTGGTGGAGCTACGTCGGCCGTTTCCAAGGCGTGCAAGCACCGAAGGCACGACCCGCCGAGCTGTGCGACGCCTGCACCAAGACGCACATCAACGACGATCCGGCTCAGTACTATGACTATGCGATGGCCAGTCTGATCAAATTCCAGCTGCACGACCACATTTGTACGAAGATCCTCAAACAGGACGTGCGAGCCTGCGACTATTCGGGCAACGCCGAGGTCGGCCGCTTCCTGCAGAGGATCCTGGAGAAAGGCGCCACACGCGACTGGCGCGAAGTTCTGCGCGAGGACACTGGCGAGGACATCGGTCCGCGCGCCATGCTGGCCTATTTCGAGCCCGTGATTGCCGATCTCTCCAAACGCAATCTCGGGCTCGATTGCTCACGCTGAAGGCGCAGCTGGCTCGCTAAGGAGAACAGGTACCGTTGGCTCTGCAGTTGCCGGTCGTGCACGTGTTGCCCGGGCAGCATACTTGGGAGGGGCCACCGCACGCGTCGCAGCGAGAGTTCCCAGTGCTGTTGATGAATTGGCAAGACGTGTTCGCGGCCGTGCATAGGCTGCCGGTACAACACGGCTGCCCCCGCCCGCCGCAGCTCACGCAGCTGTAATTGAAGCTGCCCGTGGTGATCTGACAAACGTTGCCAGGCGAGCACGTGCCGGGCGCGCCACCGGCCGCTCCACAGCAAGGCTGGGTTGTGTCGCCACAGGCGACGCATTGACTGGTGCCGGCCATCTGGCAAGTCGTGTTGGGTGCCGTACAGCGACTGCCCGAGCAACAGCGACTGCCGGACGCGCCGCATGTGCCGCAGGCGCCGTCGGTACAAGTCGCCGTGGAGATTCCGCTGCACGTACTGCCGGCAGCCACGCAGGTCGACGAGGCGCCGCTTGTCACGCAACAGCCGCCGTCGTTACAGACGTTGCCGGCGCAGCACGCCTCGCTAGCCCCACCACACGGAGTGCAAGAATAGATTCCGCCCACGCCCGCCGTGCATTTCGTGTTGCTCGCGGTGCATGCGCTGCCAGCACAGCAAGGATCGCCGACGCCGCCGCAGGTTGCACAGGCTCCGCTCGAACAGGAACCGCCACCCCATGCCGCCGGACAGTCCGCCCCATCGGCGATGCAAGCGCCACCGACGCAGCACCCCCCCTTCGAGCAGGCGTTACCGGCGCAACAAACCTGGCCGGCGCCACCACAGGTTGACGGCGTCGTCGTGCCGCCCGCACCGCTGCCACCGGTCGCGACGACCCCGCCGGTTGCAAGCACGCCGCCGGTCGCGATCACGCCGCCCGTCGCAAGCACGCCGCCGGTCGCAAGCACGCCGCCCGCGCCAGAACCTCCGCCGCCGCTGGGCACGCCTGCCGTTCCGCCGGTGGCGAGAATCCCTCCCGTGCCGGGCCCAACACCACCCGTCGCCCCAATGATCCCACCTGCGCCACCATTGCCGCCATCAAGAATCGCGCCTCCGCCATCGCGCACAGTGCCCGAGTCGACACCGGCGCCACCGAAGCCCGAAACACCTCCCGCACTCGCGCTATCGCCGCTGGAGATGGTATCTCGGCCCCCTCGAGCATCCCCAATCGCCCCGCCTGCCCCCGGCGCGTCCGCGACGCTGCCTCCCCCACCTTGAAGATCGATACTCACTCCACGGGTGTCGGCCGCAGCATCCTTCCCACCATCGCGCGTGGTGGCACCGTCTGCGCTGCCACTTCCGACGGCCAAACCGTTTTTGTTCGTCGAACAGGCAAGGCCGACGAGAGCGACCCACAAGGAAATCGATGGCACCAGTCGCTTGCGCTGCCACGTCACAAGAAACCTATGCGTTTTCATTGGAGAACCTCCGTGCGACGATCTTCCCACGAGCCTTGAGCGTCCGGTACCGGCGCTGTCTCGGGGGGCCCCCAGTCTAAGGTAGAGATAGAAGTGTAATTGAAATGACAGACGATATCGAGGGCATAAATCGGACGGGCCTACGCACCGCCGCGCACACGACCTCTCCCGCGACTGCCGCGAAATCAATACCTATTCGCGCCGGGCGGTCTCTTCGACGAAGTAGGCGCTGCGGTGACGAGCGTCAGGCAAATGCGAGTCCCAGCAAGCAGGCGAGCAGAAGACCAACTTTATTTTGCCGGAGTTGCAGGTCGAAACCGAGCAACGAATCACCTTGCTGCCAACCGGAATGGGCTTCCGGCACATCGAACATTGAAACGCTGGACTGCCAGTCATGTTCTGCTCTTTACCATACCTTGATCCATCAAAGCCTGCGACGAAAGGCCTAGGGGTCTGCGATTGCGTCCGATCTCGACGAGCTGAAGGAGCAATGTCGCAAGCCCTGCCCCGGTTTGCACGATTGCCGTCGGGGAGTCGTCTAGCGCTCGACGGGGCATGCCTGGCACTGCAGCCGTGCGCGGATCTTCGACCACCGCACGGCCGCCCGACGCAACGAGTGCGCGCAAACCCGCAGCCCCGTCGTTGCCCATGCCCGACAAGACCACGCCTAGCGCGCGTTGTCCGAACGAAGCAGCAAGCGAGTTGAGCAGAACCGTTGCCGAGGGACGGAACCCGTCGACGGGCAAGCCGCTCTGCAGCGCGACGATGCCGCCGGTGTGAACCGTCATATGGACGTCGTCAGGCGCTACCACGACCTCGCCGGGAAGAAGGACATGTCCGTCGCGACCAAGGCGCACCGGCAACACCGACGTCTCGCCTAACCACGAGCACAAGGACTGGGCATGGCCGCGCTCAGTATGCTGGACAACCGCGATGGGAAGGGAAAAGGTCGGCGGCAGCCCGGCAAGCAGGTCGCGCAGAATGCGGGGTGCGCCGGTAGATCCGACCACGCCGGCGATGGCCAGCGCGACGGAATGAGCCGGCGGAGTTCCATGCTTTGTCTCCGTCTGCGACACGCCCGGCGGGTGCGATGCCGTGAAAGCGGCACCGCTGAATGCCTCGCCTCGTCGAGATGGCACAGACTTGTCCACCTGGGCGCTCGTCCGTAGACCCGCTTTCCGCGCGAGCCGACGAATGGTCTCGGCCAGTTCGCGCGCTGCCGCTTCGTCGAAGCCGGCGCTCGGTTTGGGAAAGACCGTCAGGGCGCCTCGGCCCAGGGCTTCGATGGCCAGGGCGCGTCCGTCGCCGCCGTCTCGAGCAATGATGACGATGGGGGTGGGCTGCACGCGCATGATCGTCTGCGTCGCCGCCAAGCCATCCATCGATGGCATCAGCACATCCATCGTCACAATGTCCGGCCGAACCCGAAGGACCTCGTCGATGGCCCGGCAGCCATCGCACGCTTCTGCCACGACCTCGATGTCGCTCGTGCGCTCGAACGCTTCGCGCAGGACCGCGCGGATGAGCGGCGAATCGTCGACGACCAGCACCCGGATCTTCATGAGCCACCGACGAACGGTCGAATGGTTCGCCAGAGCAACGCTTGATTGAAGTCGCTCTTGTCGATGTACGCCGACATGCCGGCTTCCATGGCAGCGCGACGTTCGGGCTCGCTGCCACGCATGGAAATCGCGATGACGGGCAGATGCTTCGCATCGGCCCGACTGCGCAGAGCACGCACGAGCCCAAGACCGTCCATGCGAGGCATGTCGATATCCGTGAGCACGATATCGACATGGTTTTGTGCCGTGAACAGATCGAGGGCTTCAGCACCATCGCCGGCAAGCAAAACGTGCAGACCGTAGGAACGTAGCGCCTGCGCCACGATATCGCGCACCACCGGCGAATCGTCGGCCAAGAGAGCAACGCGGCCGGCTGCCTGCTTGCTCTCGGATTCCAGGCTGGCCGGGGCGGCCTTGCCACGCGAGCGAGAAAGCAGCACCAGCTCGGCGGCTTTCAGCACGAGCGCGAGTGCTCCTTCTTCCAAGTTCACGGCAGCGGCGATGAGCGGGATCTTCTCGAAGAATCTGCCCATGGGCTTGACCATGATCTCGCGCTCTCGGTGGCCCGTCGTGCCTCCGAGCGCCACCAGATCCGCCCCGCTTTGCGCGACGATGATGCGCGCATGGGCCTCCGGGGCAAACGGCTCGCCCAGCACGGGGCCGAGATCGAGCAGCGGTATGCTGTTGCCTGCGAACTGCACAGTCGGGCCATCCGGTCCATCGCTGCACTCGACGGCGCTGGCCATGACCAAGCTGCGTACCGATGCCGCGGGTAGCGCGTAGGTACCCATGCCCACGTGAAACAGGACGACGCGGGTGATGGCTACCGTAATCGGCACTTCGATATCGAAGGTCGTGCCTCGTCCGAGCTGCGTCTCGACCTCGATCTTGCCACCCAAGTTCTCGACGACATCGAGCACGATGTTGAGACCGATCCCGCGGCCGGAGACTTCGCTCACTCGATCACGCGTCGAAAAACCCACCGCAAAGATGGTGCGCAGCATCTCGCGCTCGCTGGCGAGGCCTGCCGCCGCCGCATCCAGCAGGCCGGTAGCAATCGCACGTTTGCGAACAACCTCGACGTCAATGCCGCCGCCGTCGTCCGAGACCCGCAAATGCAGGCGCTGACCCACGATGCCGGCGATGATCCGCACCGTTGCTTCTGCCGGCTTGCCGAGGCGAAGGCGCTCGTCGCTTGGCTCGACGCCGTGATCGATGGCATTGCGCAGAAGGTGCAGAAGTGGCTCCTCCAGGATTTCGAGCAGCGCCTTGTCCACCTCGACCTGCTCGCCCTCGATCGCGAAATGAACCTGGCGATCGAGAGAGCGCGCCAGCCGGCGAAGCGGCACGGGAAAATGCTCGAGCAGGGTCGCGAGTGGAATCATCCGTAGATCCCGCGTGGTGCCGTCGAGCTCGCCAACCAGGCGTTCGAGGCCGTGGGTTTCGTCTCGCAGCTTGGCCTCCAGAGTGCTGAGCCCGGCGGTAATTCGTGTCCACGCCGTCACGCCGTCGTCGCCGTCGGCCGTCGCCGGCGCCCGCCGGGTGGCCTCGACCGATTCGCGCAACTGCCGCACGGTGCGGGTGAGCTGACGCCAGCGAACACGCGAGAGCAAAAGGTCGGAGACCATGCCACGCAAGTGGTCGATTTTTTCAGCGGTGACCCTAACCGAGCTTTCCTTGCGCGCAGTCAGCGGCGCGGGCGTCGGCCTTTCCAGCGGCGCGGGCATTTCCACCGCCGTTTCCACGACCACGCGGCGTGCTTGGGGCGAAATGTGCATGGGCGTAGGCGTAACGTCCACGACCGGTCCGGGCGTGGCGTCGACGGGCTTGCCGAGCAAGGCCGCCACCCGCAAGAGAAACGCGTCGGCCTCGAGCGATGGTGCCTCCGGCTCCGCCTGCGTGAGCCGCTGCACGAGATCCAACCCTTCGAGGATCACATCACCGTCCCGCTCGACTGGTGGCTGTCCGCGGTCGCGTACGGCTTTGACGTAATCCTCGACGGCGTGAACCAGCTTCGACGCCAGCAGGAATCCAGTCAAACTGGCTTCGCCCTTGAGCGTGTGCGCCTCGCGCAGAAAGACCGCGGGATCGCCGGCGTTGCGCTCGAACTCGATCCACATGAGGTTGAGCTTCCCCACGCGCTCCGCCGCGACCTGGCGGAACATCTCAACCCGACGCTTGCGTCTGGCCTCCTGATCGACGGCCATGGCCCCTATCCTGCGTGCGCGACCCCGGTCGTGCGTTCGCCATGGCTAGAGCCTTCGCGTTGCGGATCACGCGAATGACCGCTGCCCACCAGACGATTGAGACGAAGCGCCGCCTGCACCAAGTCCTCGGCCGTGGACGCCGTCTTGCGCGTGCTGGCCATGGCTTCGGACACCGTCGCTGCCATGTCGTCCATGCTGTGGCCGACCTGCTCGGTCGCCTTGCGCTGCTGCTGCGTAACGAGCGCAATATCACGCGCCGACCGGGTCGTCTCTTCAGAGAGCGCGATGCCTTCGTGGCCAGCTTGCACGGCAGACTGGGAAGCCGTACGCATGTCGTTCATCAAGCGACGGATGCCGGCCACCGATTCCATCACGCTCTCGGCTAGGCGGCGCATTTCGGCAGCCACCAACGTAAAGCCGCGGCCCGCCTCGCCGGCCTTCGTGCCTTCGAGCGCGGCGTTGAGCGCCAAGAGATCCGTTCGATCCGCAACTTGCATGATCGCCGCGAGAATTTCGGCCACGCGCTCGGCGTGGTTGTTGAGCTCCTGAATTCGGTGCGCGACGTCGCGGTTTCCCGTCACCGTGCGCTCGGCATTGCCCAGCACCATCGAGGACGTCTCGGCAATCTGCTGGGCCGAGGCCAGCACGACCTCCATGGTGCCGCGGGTTTCGTCAATCGCCGACACTTGCTGGGTGCTCGCGGATTCTTGGCTGCGCGCAAGGCCCGCCAGGTCGCTCGAAAGCCGCGTGAGCTTGCTGGCCAGTTCGAGCATCGGCCGCGCCAGCGTTCCCGACACCACCCACGCCGCCAGGAATCCGATGAGCAATATGACTGCGCTGAAGACAAGGACGGTACGCGTGCTGGTGCGAATCTCCTGTTTGATGGATTGGCGCGAAAATCCGGCCGCCAGGGTTCCCAAGTCCTTGCCGTTCGAGCGGATGGGTTCGAGCACGGCGAGGACCTCGCCCCGCTGCTCGACGCGGGTGGTGCTCGCGTTTTCCAGTAGCTCGTCCTCGACCGCGGGGTGAACTTCGGTGTGGCGAAGATAGACCGAGCCGTCGAGCTTCAGCACGACGACGTAGATGAGATCCTTGTGACCCTTGATGGCCGCCAGGGAGTTCTCCGCCTGCGATTTGTCGAGATCCAAGTCCACCGCAGGCGCAATCAGCTTGGCCAAGATCCCGCTGAGGCCCTTGGCGCGTGTCTCGAGCGCCTGCGTGGCGATGGTGCCCTGGCGGTCGATGAGGTACCAAGCAAAGACCAGAGTAAACGCCAAGAACAAGCCTGTGAAGGTGACCACCAGTTTGGCGCGCAGGCCGAAGGTGCTCATGATTCCTCCCGATCCGTAGGTGAAAGGATACCTGCCAGCTTGGCCGCCGTCGCAATGAGCGCGGGTACATCGAGCAGCAAAACGCGATTGCCTTGCCAGTCGAACTCCTCACGCACGAACGAACAGGACGTCTGCTCGGGATCGAGGGCGGCAACGTGGTCGAGCATGCCGCCGATGGCTTCCGCGACGATGGCCATTTCAAAATCGCCGCTGCGCACCACCACCAATCGCGGCAGGGTTGCGGCGCCCTCCCGAGAGAGCGCGACTTCGCGGCCCAGCATTTGTCCGAGACCGACAACCGTCAGCAGACGGCCGCGCAGGCTGGTTACCCCAAGAATGTGGCTGGGCGCGGTCGGCACGCGGGTCACCTCGCCTTTCAGCGCAACTTCCTCGATGGCGGACACGTCGATGGCGAACCAGCGCGCCCCCAAGCGCATGAGCATCAAGCTGCAGGAAGCGATCGAGCTGCCGCTGGCAACGAATTTCGTCGGCTGTCGCGTGGGGTCCGTGATGGCTGCAGGCGTGCCGCTCATGCGAAGACTTCTCGGCAGATGGCGCTCACCCGAGTGACCACGGCGACGGCACCCGCCAGCTTCGATACGAAAGCGTCCGGGTCGATGGCCTCGATGCGCTCGCGCAACTCGTTTTCGGAGCGTCCGGAAACCAAGATGACCGCCACCTTTCGCGCCCCTGCGCGCTCGCGAAATCCACGACAGAGCTCGGCCACGTCCAAGTTGGGCATGTGCACGTCGCTGACCAAGACATCGGGCTCAAAGCTGTCGAACAGGGCGCGAGTTTCTTCGAGGCTCGACGCCGCTCGCACGCTGAACTCGTTCATCTCGAAGACATCGGCCAGGGCCAGCGCCGCCACCGGACTATCGTCGACGATGAGCAACTTGTGCGCGACGGATGGCATGATGCGCGCGCTCGGCCCGCTTCTGCCTTCATCGCCCATATCGTCTTCGTGGAGCATGTAGCTCAATCGACGAAGCGAGCGCACGCACGGCACCAGCGCGTCGACCTGGCCGGCGGCCCAGGATCGCGCCGCCAATTCGCCTTCGCTTGCCACCTTGGCAAGCTCGGGCCGATCCAGCATCGCCGCTTCGCCGGCAAGGGTGTGCAAGTCGTCTGCGAGTTGAATCGCCGAGTCGGCGGTGGGCTTGCTCATCAACGCCAAACCCGTCACCACGCGCCGGCGTGCAGATTCCAGCAGCCGGTTCACCATCGTCTCGCTCGCCAGTGTAGACATGCCCTGTGTCGTCCATCGACATATGGCGGCGACCGCTTTAGAAGCACCGATGCTCAAGGGGGAAGCGCGGACCACCGATGCTCCGGACGAGCTTCGATTCCGACTTCCGCTGCGCCGAGCACGAGAGTACACCTGTGACAGATCGCCCTTTTCCTGACTCTTGCGCCTTGTCACCGACAGCCGGGCCAACGGCGCTAGTACGTTCGCGACGGGCGTTTCTGCGTACCACGCAGGAAACCGCCCGACCGCCGGGAAAAATCCTGCTCATCGACGACTCGTTCATCATCTTGGACGCCGTTTCGGCGTTTCTGGAAGACATGGGCTGGACCGTGGTGACCGCGCAAGACGGCGCCCAAGCGATCAAAGAAGCGCGGGCACCCGATCTCGATCTCGTGATCACCGATCTCAACATGCCCGACATGAATGGCCTCGAGGTCTTCCGTCACTTGCAGGCACTGGATCCCATCCTGCCGGTGATCATCCTCAGCGAAGAAGGTGCGATGGCGCAGGTGCTCGATGCCATCCACGCCGGCGTGTTCGATTTCGTGCCCAAATCGGACCACGCCCGAATGCTGCCGGCGGCCGTCACCCGCGCCGTAGCCCACTGCCGCGTTCTGCGTGAAAATCAGCGTCTGTCACGGGATCTTCTGCGCGTCAACGAGGGCCTCGAACAGCGAGTCGCCGAGCAAGCCCGACTGCTCGAAGAACGCCTGCGCCGGGAGGCATCGCTGGAACGAGAAGCGGCTTTGGCGCCGCTTCGCAAGGAAGTGGAAATCGCGCGCCGAATCCAAACCTCGATCTTGCCGAACGAGCACGCGGTTCACGGGCTGCAGATCGCGGCGCGCATGGTTCCAGCATCCGAAGTGGGCGGCGACTACTACGATGTCCGCCCAACCGCGGACGGCTGCTGGCTTGGAATTGGCGATGTCGCTGGTCACGGACTCGAAGCTGGCCTCGTCATGCTCATGATTCAAAGCGGACTGGCGTCACTCATCCAACAAAGTCCGAACGCCTTGCCCCACGAGATCTTGCCGGCCCTGAACACGATGCTGTGCCAGAACCTGCGGCAGCGCATGGGCCGCGACGACCATGCGACGCTGAGCGTGTTGCGCTTTTTCGCTGACGGCCGCCTAACGTATGCGGGCGCCCATGAAGACATCATCGTCTGCGGCAAACGGGGCGACGTGCGCACCGTGCCCACGCATGGAACCTGGGTCGGCATCAGCGAAGACATCACCCGCGATCTCGAAAGCCGCACCCTGCAGCTCGTCGACGGCGATCTCATCATCCTCTATACCGACGGTATTCCGGAAGCTCGGCGCGGCCACGAATGCTTCGGGATGCCTCGGCTCATCGCCGAGATCGAAAAGCGACATACGCTGCCGGTCGAGGAGATCCTAAGCGGTGTGCTGCAGGCAGTTTTCGCCTTCGCCTCGGAAACTCTCCAGGACGATGCGACGATGCTGGTGCTTCGCTACGTGCCGAGCTTGGAACATCCGCAGTAGTCCGCACGTCATGCGGGCTCGCAGGTGCCCAAGGCTACGGCGCGGTCGAGGCCGTTTCCCAGACCGCTTCGACTTTGCCGATGGGCGAGGCGATGCGCAGAACCATGCGCCCCGACTGCGGACCCACGAACGAGCCGTCGTCAGGGCGAACGAAGCGAACCGTGTAGGTGCGCGAGAAAAGCGTGCGGGTGGGAAAGAATACCGATTCGTAGATGTCCGGCAGCTTCTCGGCCTTGATGGATGTCGGGGCAAGCTCGGCACCCGTGCCGTCGAGCAAACTCAGCCGCCACGCCGACGTCTTCCGATCGAAATCGGTCCAGCGATCGGCCGTGCTTTGGGCCACCAAATGGATCTCGTACACCGCGTGCGCCGTCTCGAACTGAGACTTGGACAGCTGCTCGCGCTCGGCATCGGACAGATCGTAAACCTTGGCGTACTTCGCTAGGTAGGCTTGCCGGAAATCCCAGCTCTTGAACGTGGCCCAAACTTCCATCGCGGTGCCAATGTCTTGGACCAGCTTGGCATGCCTCGTCCATGCATCAAAAACCGTCGGATAGTCGGCGCTGCGGTAGGTCTTCGTCGACTCGGAAAAATCGACCATCGACGGGCGTGAGGTCGCGCAGCCCCCCGACAACACAAACGGCACGCACAGCGCCCAGACCGCGAACCCCGGGCTCGGACGACGACTCACGTGAACTCGCGCCTCCGGAACAGCGTGACCAGCGGCGCTTCCCTTTCCAGGACCTCGCGGCCGCCCTCTTCGCGATCCACGAGCCCAATGATGAGGCTGACCTTGAGGCCGAATTCGCGCGCCCGGGCCACCGCCTTGAGCGCCGAGCCTCCCGTCGTCACCACGTCTTCCAGAATTGCGACCGGCATGCCCGGCCGAAGCAGCTTGCGCCCCTCGATCCATTGCGCCGTCCCGTGACCCTTGGGCTCCTTGCGCACGTAGAACGCGTGCAACGGGCTTTGGCCGAGGAAGCTCACCGTCGAAACGGCGGACGCCAGCGGATCGGCGCCCATGGTCAAACCACCGACGGCCTCCACCTCGGGCGCGCGCTCGGCAATAACCCGGGCGAACAGCCAACCGGTGAGGAAATGACCTTCCGCACTCAGCACGGCTTGCTTGCAGTCGATGTAGAAATTGCTCTTGAGGCCGGAGGCAAGGGTGACCTCGCGCTCTTCGTAGGCAAGCTCCTTGAGAAGCTCGAGAAGACGGCCTCGGCGACGTTCGAAAAGTTCGCTACCGCTCATGCGACCGTTCTTACCACGACGTCGGGGCGATGGGGCGGACTAGTACGGCTGCGAAATTCACCGCCGCCAAAGGGAAAGGCCCCTCGAAAGGGGCCTTCATTCCTTGTAGAGCGCTAGCCCGCCACGGCGAGCAACCCGACTCTAAAGCTTGAGCCCGTCGAGCGGGTCGTCGGAGACCTTCTTGCGCTCATGAATGGCGGGCAACGCTGGCGTCGCGCCCGACGTGTCCTTCTTGTCCCTCTCCTTGCCGGTCGACGTGCTTCGGCTAGGGGCCGTGGCGGCATGGCGGGCGCGGGTAGCATCGTCCAGCTGCTTCTGGAAGGCGGCACGCTCGGCGTCGCTCTTGGCCTCGGCAATCTGCTTGCGCAAACTGGCTTCCATCTGCTCGAACCGCTTTTCCTGCTCGGCCGAATGCAGTTTCTCGCGCTCAATGGCGCGATCGCGCTCGACCTGTTGTTCGGCGAGCTGCTTTTGGTGATCGGCTTTGATCTTGAAGATAACGCCACCGGCGATGACGAGAACGACCGCCACGATGGCCACGATGGCCTTGACCGGAGTTCCCTTGGCCTGGGCAGCGGTCTTGGCCTGGGCTTCGAGCCGCATGCGTTCTTGCTGAAGCGTGGTTTCGGCCTCGATGCGCGCCCGGCGCTCGGACTCCTCGAGACGCAGGCGCTCCTCGCGCTCGCGCGCCTCCTTTTCTTCTTGGGCGCGACGAATCCGTTCTTCTTCATCGCGTTTGGCCCGTTCGATCTCTTCCTTCGCGCGGCGTTCTGCTTCTTCCTTCGCGCGGCGAGCGGCCTCCGCCTTCGCTTCGACCTCGGCGCGCTCTTTATTGACTCGTTCTTCTTCTTGCTTGCGCAGCTCTTTCAAAGACTTGAGGACTGAATTGTCGCGTGAGTCCAACATGCAGCTCCTTGTGGAAGAATCGCGCCCGCGGAGGAGGCGACCTTTCCTATTTATCACAAATTCCAGCCCAGCGAGCACGCCGGGTTGCCAAGAGTGGCTGAAACGCCGTGACAGAAGACGCCGGGGCGCAAGCCCCAGACGCCGGTCGACCTCAAACCGAGGTTGCGCCGCGGAAGCGACGAACGATGGTGTCTGCCAAATCCTCGGGCGTTCGCCCGTCTGTATCGATGGAGGTATGAGCGAGCCGTTCGTAAAGTGGCCACCGTCTACCGAGCACCTCTTCGACCTCTTCGGTGAAACTCTTGTTTCCTGTCAAGGACGGACGATTGTTGTCGCCCCCGATGCGGCTGACGATGGTGGCCGGCGTAGCGCGCAGCCAGAACACCATTCCGCCGGCGCGTAACGTCGTGATGTTGGCCTCGCGCTCGACCACGCCGCCGCCGCAATCGATCACGAGATCTGCCAGAGCAGCAACCTCGGCGCATACCGCAACCTCTAGGTCACGGAAATAATCCCAGCCCTTGGCCGCGACAATTTGCGGAATCGACATGCCGGAACGGCTCGCGATCTCGTGGTCGAGGCTCACCACTTGCCGGCCGAGCAACGTCCCCAAATGTCGGCCAACAATGCTTTTCCCAGTTCCACGGTAGCCGACCAAAATCAGGTTCATAGGCGAGCCTCGATAACCTGGCGCATGGCCTGCATGGGCGCCGGCTTGCCCGTCCACAGCTCGAACTGCACCATGGCCTGACCCAAGAACATTTCCATCCCCTCGACGACGAGGCAGCCATTCGCAGCCGCCTCCCGTAGAAGTCGCGTCCGACGCGGGTTGTAGACGGCATCGAACACGACCAAGTCGGACCGTAAGAGCTTGCTCGGCACCAGCGTTCGCTCGGTCTCGGGCAACATGCCCACGGGAGTGCACTGAAGCAGAATTTCCGCGCGCTCGATGGCCGCCAAGAGCGCCGCATCGTCGAGCAGGCACGTGCGCACCGGCGCAGGAGCGTAGCGCGAAATATCCTCGCCCAAGCGCGAGAGCTCGGGCGCGACCACGCCCAAGATTTCCATCTCGGCCGTCTGCCCGTGGAGCGCCACGGTCATCGCGATCGCACGGGCGGCTCCGCCCGAACCGAGCACCAGCACGCGCTTTCCCGACAGCGACACGCCGGCGCGGACGAGAGCGTCCATGGCACCACGACCGTCGGAATTCGAGCCCAAGAGTCGGCCGTTCTGGTTCACCACGGTGTTGATACAGCCAATCGCTTTGGCCGTGGCATCGACTTCGTCGACCAAGTCCAAGGCGGCCACTTTGTGCGGCATCGTGATGGAGAGGCCACGGTAACCGAGGGCGCGAACGCCCGCCATGGCCGCGGGCAGATCGGCCGGCGCGACGTCGTGAGCGACGTAGACGAACGGCAAACCCAGCTCGTCGAAAGCCGTGTTGTGAATGGCCGGCCCCATCGAATGATGCGCGGGAAAGCCGAGCAAGGCGCAGGTTTGGAAGGTGGCGTCGATTCTGGTCATGGCACTCGCAATGACGGCAAGAACTGCCGCGCTCGCGTTTTACCACTTCAGTTGTTCACGACGACATTGTTCTGCACGGAGTTGTTGTCGTCGCAGGCGTTCTTGCCGGAATTGCAAAGCACCGCCGCGATCCCACCTGCGCCCTGAGCGCCGCCGCCGTCTGGAGCCACGCCCATCGTCATTTCAAGCACGACGGTGGTTCGCCCATCGTTGGCGGTGCCTTCGGAGCGGATGACGACGATCTGGTTGCCACCCACGGCAACGCCATCCTGGGTGAACTTGCCCATTCGACACTCGGCGGTGTCGTTGCGAATGTAAACCGTATACATGCCCATGAGCGGATTGGACAAGCCCGCCTCGTTGCCCGGAACCGCCTCGGCATGGGAGACGCTGGTCGGGTAATTCACGCGCGCCAAAGGAACGCCGGCCGTGTCGGTGAGAATGGCGCCGCGCCCCACCGGCTGACCGTAGACGGAATCGATTTGCGACGGGATCTCGTCGGCCGGGTTCGCCAGGTGTCCGAGTCCACCCAGCAGCGACGTCAGATCCGGCGCGACCGGGCCGTTGAGAATATCACGCGCTCGTTCGAGCCCCGCCTCGGCGACGTAGAGCGCCTGATTGCGCAGGTTGGTGTTGGTCAGAATCTGCACGTTCGACTTGGTGAGAAACAAGCCGGACATCCCCAGACCGAGGAGCACGACCATGATGAGCATGACGACCACCAAAATGGCGCCGCGCTCGCCGCCCGTACCTCGTTTGCGGTCGCGAGCAATCAGACGAAGACTGCAGCCGACCCGGAGTCGCCAGCCGCGCACGGCAAGGGACATGATGCCGATTCATCGGCAGAACCGCGGCTATACTAAAACGACCGCTGACACCACACGCCCGAGAGCGTCGGCGTGCAGACGAGACCGCCGAGAGCGACTTGATCGCTGGCGGGTTGGTGAGTGACGACGCCGAGAATCGCCATCGTGACCGCAGCAGCCCCGGCGGCGATGGTTCCGCCGACAGACAAATTCCTCAACAGAAGGACGGTGCTCTTGTTGTCGCATTTCTGAGGACCGCCGTTGGCGGCCGGCGGCGGGTTATTGCAATTGGTGACCTCGCGATTCTCGTACCACCAGCCAACCCCGGCACCGGCTGAGACAAGCGCAGCTCCCCCCGCGCCAAGGAACCACCCCGTGCTGGTGAATCCGTGCTTGACCGGCGCCGCGGGTGGCGGCGCCGCGATCGTCGCCGCTGGGGCGATCGGAGCAGCCAGCGCCACCGCCTTGCGCTCGAGGGTCATGGCCAAATCCTTGTGCTCGCCGCCGCGCACGTTTACCGGCAACGCCCGCGTGGCGTAGCCGGGCTTGCTCGCCTCGAACGTGTGATTGCCGAATCCGAGCAGAATGGTCCCGTCGGGCTCCTGGTCGACGGGGCGACCGTCGAGCAGAACCCGCGCATCGCCAGGCGTGACCTTGAGAGTGTAGACGTCGACGAACATGCGACTCTTTTCGAGCAGCCCTTGCGCGTGTGCCCGCTGTTCGGCATTGAGCGCCTTGCGCGTTTCCGTCAGCGCGGCGGTCAGTGCCCGCAACGCCGCCACGTAGTCGCGCAGTTCGAACGAGGCCATGCCGATGCTGCGGAGCGTACGAGCGTTGGGATTGAGCTCGTGCGCTTTTCGAAAAAGGATGCGCGCCTCTTCGAAGTGGTTGGCATCGTACTCGGCCAGCGCCTCCTTCAAGGTGGCGCGATACTTGGGGTCGTCTCCAGACGACGACTCCTCGGCGGCGCGGGTGTGCGCCGCCGAAATGGTCAAGACCGAAATAAGCGAAACGGTAAAGACTATGTTTCGAACCATTGGGGCATCTTACCTCATCCATCCTGCGGTAGGGCTAGGCTAACGTACCCTGGCGGGATGGCAACCAACCGTCGGGAAGGACGATACGTCCCTGGCTGGCACGCGCATGGAATAGTTCTAGTGTGCCCTGGCACGTTCCCGACAAATAGGTCATAGGATAAAGACCGAGGCAATCTCAGGGGTGCCCATGGATAGAGAAGACCGTATTCCTCGCGTCGTCATCGCCGAGGACGACGATGACATGCGGAACGTGCTCTGCGAGCTCGTATCGGGTCTTGGCGTCGAAGTATCTCCCGCATCGAGCGGGGGCGATCTGATCATGCTGCTGACGGACGACAACCCGGTCGACCTGCTCATCACCGACGTACGCATGCCGTGGATGACCGGATTTCAAGTAGCACTGTCGGCTCGCAATTCCGGCCTACGCGTTCCCATCATCATCGTCACTGCGTTTCCCGACGATCATTTGCGGGCACAAGTCGAGCATCTCGGCTCGGCGGTGCTGCTCGCCAAACCGTTTCGACCAGAAGAGCTACTTTCGCTCATCCGCGCGCGCTTGCCTGCACCGGTTGCAACCGCGTGATCGCCACGCATGAAGCTGGCTCGCAAGCTCATCCTCTCCACGATCGTTGGACTGGTCGTGGTGCTTTCGACAAACGCGTACTACCGCGTCCAGCGAGAGCTTGCGGCGTTCGACCGGGAAATGAGGCAAAACCACGAAGTCCTGGCCCGGGTGCTCGAGCGCTCGGCAAGCGACCTGTGGTCCACCCAGGGGCGCGAGGCAGCGCTGATATTCCTCCGCACCGTTCAGGCACCTGACCAAGTACCGCACATTCGCTGGCTCGAGGGATCGTCCGTCCCGCCCCCCATGTCGACGTCGAGCATGATGGTGTCGCACTTTCCGGTGCACGTCGGCGGCCAGGTCGTGGGCACGCTCGAGCTTTCCCAACCTCGGGATTTCGCCGCGACCTACGTACGCACGACGATTGTCCGCAGCATCGTACTCACGCTTGTAGCGGTCCTCACGGTCGGAGCTTTGGCGACGATCCTCGGACTGGAGTTCGTCGGTCGCCCCATCAACAAGCTGGTCGCCCAAGTTGCCCGCATCGGCGACGGCGCTATCGAAACGCCGATCACCCTGAAACAGCACGATGAGCTGGGTGAGATGGCGGCCGCCATCAACGCCATGTGCGCGCGCTTGGAAGAAACGCGACAGGCCCTCGCCGCATCCACCGAGGAGCACTTGCGCGCCCAGGACCAGCTCCGACACGCCGATCGACTGGCGACGGTCGGCAAGCTCGCGTCCGGCGTCGCCCACGAGCTAGGCACTCCCTTGGGCGTGGCCCTCATGCGTGCGAATCTTTTGGCAACGAACGCCGCTCTTCCACGCGAAGCCCGTGAAGGGGCGCGCATCATCGGCGAGCAAATCGATCGCATCACGCACATCGTTCGCCAATTGCTGGACTTCGCGCGCGGTCGTGGCACCACGCCGCCGGGCCCGCACGCACGGCGCTCTCCCGTCGATCTGATAGCCATCGTGGAACGCGCCGTGACCATGTTGCAGCCTCTGGCCATGAAACGCCGGCTTGTCATCGAAATCGTGCCTGACGGGGTCGTTCCCAAGCCGCCAGCCAACCCCGAACAAATCGAACAAGTTCTCGTCAATTTGCTCGTCAACGCTATCCACGCATCCGAGCGGCAGGGCAAGGTCACAGTCGGACTTGGCACGGCCGGCGCCAAGCCGCCGGCGGATCTCACGCCGCCGGTCGGAGGGCTGAGCGACGAGCCTCGCTATGCCGTCCTTTCCGTCAAGGACGAGGGCATAGGCATTGCGCCCGACATCCTGCCGCGCATCTTCGAGCCGTTCTTCACCACCAAGCACGTCGGCGAAGGAACCGGTCTTGGCCTGTCGGTCGCCTACGGCATCGTTCGCGAGCACAGTGGTTGGATCGAAGTCGCGAGCGAGCGCAACAAGGGTAGCTGCTTTCGCGTTTTCCTACCCATGGAGCTCCCCGAAGTTCAGTGGAGCAGCAGCACGACCCTGGAGAAAATAGGCTAGAAGTCGTCAGGGCTCAGCGAGCCTGCACGTGGCGCAGGGCCGGACGGTGGCCGCGGGGCGGGGGATGGAGGCGCAGCGGGTCGGCTGCTCGGATGCTGTAACTCCGGGCCGACGGTGTGCGTGACCGGGTGCCTGGCCGACCGGGCGGTCTTCGCCCCGCGCACCAGTGCTTCCTCGGTGCTGCTGGCCTCTTGAGGAACCGTGCGCCCAGCACCATCTTCAACCGATGGCGCAGCTTGGGCCGCCGCTTCCGTTGGCTTAGGCTCGGCCTCGGCCGCCGCAGCGGCAGCGCCGGGTGCGGGGACAGCAGACGCGGGAACGGCAGGTGCGGCGAGGGCCGGTTCGGGTGCCGGCGCGGCCGGAGCGGCAACGGCGGGTACGCTCGGTGCCACCGGCGCGGGCAGTGGTTCTGCGGATGGCCGACGGGCGCGAGGAAATGCAAAATAGCCCACCAGCAGGACGACGCCCACGAACGTGGCCGGTGCGACGCCTCGCTTGAGAAACAGCCGCTTCAGCCGCTTGCCAAGCGACAGGTCGTAGTCGATCTCGGCGGTCGTCGGACCGGCAACATCCGCCACGCGCCTTGGTGCTGGGGCGACCGGCTGCGAATCAGTGATATCGCGAGGGAGGGTGAAAAGCGCTCGGGTATGGCTACTCTCATGAAGGCCCGAACCTTCGCTCCGCAGTGGCACCACCGAGTCGACCATGCTGCCCGACTTTTGCTCGCTGAGGGCAAAAAGAGGGACCCCAGCCATCGGCGTGAGCGACCGTGGCAGGGGCGACGACGGAAGGAAGCAGTCTTCGACCGCACGAATGAAATCGTTGATGGAGGGAAAGCGGTCACGTGGATCCTTGGCCATCGCGTGCTCGATGATGTCGACGATGGCCGGCGGCAAGTCCGGTTGCAGCCTTTTGATCTCCGGCGCTGGCTCGTTGAGAATGCGCACCAGAAGCGCCGGCCCCGAATCGCCGGCGAAGGGGACCTGGCCGGCCAGCGCCTCGAAGAATAGGACGCCGAAACCGTAGACGTCCGCGCGCTCGTCGATGTCCAACGCTCCGGAAATATGCTCGGGCGACATATACGCCGGCGTGCCGTGCGTGGCCAGGAGCTGCGTTACCTCCGCCCCATCCGCCGACTTCTCCCGCATCACGGCGATGCCGAAATCCAGCACTTTGGTGGTCACGAAACGGCCGTCTGGCCCAACGCAGATGTAGATGTTCTGCGGTTTGAGGTCGCGGTGAACCACGCCCTCGGCATTGGCAGCTGCGACTCCCCGCATGGCCGGCAGGAGCAGCGTGATTGCTTCCTCCACACTCAGCTTGCCCTTGCGTCGCAAGTAGGTCCCAAGCGGCTCGCCTTCGAGCATTTCCATCACGATGCAGGTCATGCCGTCGTGATCGATGACGTCAAACACGTTGACCACGTTGGGGTGATTCACGCGGCTTCCCGCCAACGCCTCTCGGCGGAAAAGCTCGACGGCGTCACTGCTGGAAGCGTACGAGCGCAGGATCACCTTGAGCGCAATACGCTTGCCGGTGCGCTCGTTGGTTCCCGCCCAGACTTCCGCCATCCCGCCCTTGCCCAGCAATCGGTCCACGCGGTACTTGCCCGCCACAAGCCGCCCGGGCTGCAAAGTGGTCTCGGGAACGTTTTGTGACGTCGTCATCTCGCTGGTCATTGCGGGATCTCTCCCACCTCAAACACCGAAGCGAACCGCGACTCGCCGCCTGACACAAACAGCAAACCGACGGCCCGACCCAGGCAAATTAGGATTAGTTTGACTTGACTAGCATGAAATGGCTTCTTCGGCCATGGGTTTAGATGGGTTGGAGACTTGCTATCTGGCCCAAGTGGTACTAACTCAGACCTATCGGCCAGCGAGGCTGTCATCGGCAGTCCGAAGCCGATCTCGCTAACCCCTTCGTGACGTCATGATGCCCCCTCTAAGCCTCCTAGACGCTTTTGCCCGCTCGGTGCTGAGCCGAAGTGACCATGTCGCCGTCGAGGACAGCAACGGGTCCCTGACGTTCGCCGAGCTCGACGAACGCTCCAGCCAGCTAGCCAACAGGCTCCGCAGCCTGGGCGTCACCGGCGAATCGAGTGTCGGCATCTCCCTGCCGCGCGGCGCCCTCGAGTTGGTTTCGATGCTGGCGACTCTCAAGGCGGGAGGCGTCTACGTTCCCCTCGACCCGACCCACCCCCCCGAGCGGCTGCAGGCCATCGTCGAAGATGCGGTGCCACAGGTCATGCTGGTGCATCCGGGCTCGACGCTGGTGACGACGTCGGTCAAGCACAGGGTGGTGCTGGAAGGGCTGGACGACGCGACGAGGGGACAGCCGCGCGCCACACCCGAGCCTTCGGCATCGCCAGAGAATCTGGCTTACATCCTCTTCACTTCGGGCTCCACCGGTCGCCCCAAAGGCGTCGAGATTACGCGTGCCGCCTTCGACAATTTCCTCGCCTCCATGGCGAAAATACCGGGACTTGCGCCGCACGAGCGCGTCCTGGCCATTACCACCACCTCCTTCGACATCGCCGGGCTGGAGCTCTTCCTTCCGCTCTACGTCGGCGCCACGACGGTCATCGTGGACCGCGCGACGGCCCAGGATCCGCGTGCCCTGCGCGCACGTCTGGACCGCGGTGATATTACTCTCATGCAAGCCACGCCCGCCACCTGGCGCCTTCTTCTCGACGCTGGCTGGCGCGGCGACCACAAGCTGCGCATGCTGTGCGGCGGCGAGGCGCTATCGGCGGCGCTCGCAGACCGGTTGCTTTCCTGCGGGGCCGAGCTGTGGAATATGTACGGCCCGACCGAAACCACCGTTTGGTCGTCGCTGGAGCCAATCCGAGCGGGCGAGGGTCGCATCACCATCGGTCGACCGATCGACGAAACCCAAATGTACGTCCTCGACGAGGCCATGCGCCCTGTCCCGGCCGGGCACGAGGGCGAGATTTGGATCGGCGGCAAGGGTTTGGCGCGCGGCTACCGCGGACGCACCGACTTGACGGCCGAGCGGTTCCTGCAAAATCCGGGCGGGCCGCCCGGCGATCGCATTTACCGGACTGGCGATCTCGGTCGAGCCCTGCCCGATGGTCGGTTCGAATGCCTGGGGCGACTCGACCACCAGGTGAAAATCCGTGGCTTTCGTATCGAGCTCGGCGAGATCGAGACCATCCTGCGAGGTGTGGCCGGCGTGCGCGAAGCTCTGGTGGTTGCCGATGAGCGCGAAGGCGAGCCAACCCTCGTCGCGTATTGGGTTGGCGCTGCCAATCGTCAGGCGCTCATCGAAGCCGCGCAAAGCAAGCTGCCGCCGTACATGGTTCCGTCGGCGTACGTCGAGCTGGAAGCGTTTCCGCTCAACACCAACGGCAAGATCGACCGTAAACGGCTGCCCAATCCCCAAGCGGTACCCCACACGACGCCCCCGCAAGGACGACCACCGACCGAGCTCGAGGCGCGCATCCAAAGCGTTTGGGCTCAAGTCCTCGGCCGGCACAGCATACCGCTCGACCAGAGCTTCTTCACGTTGGGCGCCAACTCCGCGCTCGCCGTCAGAGCCGTGGCACGCATCGAACGCGAGCTGCAAATCGAATTGCCGCTGCAGGCGCTGTACGCCGCCCCGACCGTGGAAAGCCTCGCGGCCAGTCTCCACACGAAGGTCTCGCCGGATGCGCCCATTGTGGCTCGCTTGCGCGATGGACAGCCTGGGCAACCAGCGCTCTTCTGCATTTACGGCGTTACCCTTTACCAAGATCTGGCCGTCGAGCTTGGCGAGGATCGGCCCGTCTTCGGAATGCACATTCCGATCCGCTATGTTCCCGGACGGCAGGCAGTGCCCAGCCTCGAACAAATCGGCCTGCGCTACGTTCAGCAGATCCGCGACCGCCAGAAACACGGGCCCTACCACCTCCTCGGTCTCTGTTTCGGCGGCATTGTTGCCTACGAAGTGGGGCGCCAACTGACCGCCGCAGGCGAGGAGGTCGCCGCCGTGACCGTCATTGATGCGGTCTTGCCGCACGCTATCTCCGTCGACGAACGCAAGCGCTTGCTCGCTCTCGCACGCCTGGCCTTCCATCGACCTGGTACGTTCGTGGAGAAGATGCGAGGCAGATTGGGCCGGCTTTACGCACGTTCGCCGCTGTCGCGCTTGTTCAAAGGCAAGGACCAGCCCGCTGGCGAACCACAAGCCATCAACCTTCCCGTCGATGGTCCCGAGGCGGACGCGGAAGCAGCGCGCTTCGCCACCCGTCCGGTCAAGTTACCAACGCGACTTCTGATCGTCCGTGCAACCCAGGACGGACGCCCCGACTGGATCAAGGTGGCCCCCGACCACGGCTGGAGCGAACGGGCCGATACCCTGCTTGTGCGCGACGTGCCCGCCGATCACCTGGGGGTTCTCGCCGTGCCGCACGTGCGCGTTCTCGCCCAGGCGGTGAGCGAGATTTCGCAGCCGTCCTGAGCTCAGGAGCCGCTCTTGTACTCGATGAGCGCGCTTCGCTGTCCTAGGGCGCTCTTGGTCCAGTAACGAAGTTGGCCGATGCACGACGGCAGCTTCCCCAGCACGCAGGCGACAGAGAAAAGCGCCGCATCGCGAACCGCGAAGCCTCTGCTCCGCACCGACCGGTACACCCGCGCCGCAAGCACCGGATAGCCGGCCGCCACCATCATCCCAAGCGGAGGCGCGGCCGTTAGAAGCGACAAGCAGACGAGTGGCAGCACCCCTCCCCAGACCAGGTTGCTGCGCACTTCTTTGGCCCAGTAACGACCCGGCTCCCGCCGATGGCGCGTGTATCCCTCGGCGTAGGCGTGGCCGCTGCGCAGGGTGCGACGCCACCACTGACCGAAGTGGTGCATGGCTGCATCGTGCAGGGTCATCTCGGCGTCGACGCGCAAAATGCCGAAGCCGCGCTGACGCAAGCGAAAGCACAGGTCCGGCTCTTCACCAGCGATGAGCTCGCCGTCGTACCCACCCACCTCGGCGAGAGGCGCTACGCGCATCAGCGCATCGCCACCGCAGGCCTGGGCGGGCCCCACCGGCGTGTTCCACTCGATGTCGCACAGCCGGTTGTAAATCGACGCCTCGGGCGCGCGCTCCCGGCGCCGGCCGCAGACGACGGCTACCTTCGGGTTGGCAACAAGCGCCGCTTGCGCCGTCGCGATCCACCCCGCGGCGACTTCGCAATCGCCATCGACGAACTGGACGAGCTCGGCGCGTGGACCGAGTTCACGCAGACGAGCGAGCCCCGCGTTGCGCGCCCGAGCCGCGGTGAACGGGCGCTCCTTGTCGAGCTCGACCACGTGCGCCCCCATGTCCCGCGCAAGTGCCACACTGCCGTCGGTGGAGCCCGAGTCGACGTAGACGAGCAGCGCGCCCTCCTGCTGGAGCGAGGCAAGACATCGCCGCAACCGCTCGCCCTCGTTGCGACCAATGATCACAACTCCGAGCGCGGGCGCTTCGCTCACGCGGCCTGCCCTCCGGGGTCTGCGGCAGCGGCGCGCGCTACCGGAGGCTCGGCAAGAATCGAACGGAGAATGTCGGCGATGGTGGCCACGTGCGGCTCCTGCAGCATGCTGCCATGACCGCCCGGAACGTCAAAGGCGCGAACGCCGGCTTGACTGTGTTTGCCCCAGCCGAGCAGAGGATCATCGTAGAGGCGCGCGTAAGGCTCTTCGACGCCCTCGCCTTCGCTGGCGCGGAAAAGCACAATCTCCTCGCGCAGGGCCCGCCGGGAACGATACTCGGCTTCCGCAATGGCATAGACGCTGCGGACGTCCGGCGGGTGCAGCCAGCGTGGCGGATTGGCGCCGCGGTCCGAGAAGTAGCGAATCCCTTCGACGGCCGCACGATGCATGAGATTGGTGCACGCGCTCTGGACTTGATAGGCGAAGTAGCTTCCGAGCTTCGCGGCGACCGTGCGCGCTGCCTGCGCCAGCGAGCGCGCGCCCCAGGCCTCGAGCACGCGCTCCAGTCGGCGACGATCTTCCAAATGAGGCTTGCGCGGGGTCTCCACGGCGGCGGCGTCGAAGACCGCCACGAGCCGAGCTGTCTCGCCCACATCTTCGAGTTGCAAGACCATTTCGGAAGCGACGACACCGCCCGCGCACAGCCCGCCCAGGAAATATGGACCGTGCGGGTAGAGCTTGCGGATCTCGACGATGTAGTGCGCTGCCATGTCGGGAATGCGTGTGTGCACGATAGGCGAGCCAGCCCTTGCGTGCGGCTGGACGCCGTACACCGGCCGGTCGCCGAGGCGCTGCGCGAGATTCCGGTAAAGCAGCGTTTCGCCGTCGGCATCGTGCACCAGGAAGAGCGGCGTGCCGTTGCCGCCGCGGTTGAGCAGCACCAGGGACTGCTGCTCGCCAGGCTGATCGATGCGCACGCCGAGAGCAGCGATGGTCGGCGCTTCGACCAGCGTGGCGAGCGGAAGCCGCACGCCGAGCTCGCGTGCGATACGCGCGAACACCGAGACGGCGAGCAGCGACGTGCCCCCGAGGTCGTTTACGTAATCGTCCTCGATGCCTACCTCCGCCACCCCGAGAACATCGGACCAAATGGCGACGAGGGTTCGCTCCGTGTCGGTTCGAGGAGGAGCGGCTGACCTCGAAGTCGGCCGAAGGCGCCGGGCTTCCTTCGCCATCTGTGCCAGAACGTCGTCATCCTGATCGATCGTCCGCACCAAACGGCTCCAGCGCTCGGAGCGCGAGCTGCTTACAACCGCCGGCAGGACCACACTGCTCTCCGTGGCTGCGCCATCCAAAGGCGCTCCGACAGAATCGCATCCCGGAGCGTAGACCAAGGCGGCAGCCTGCTCGGCGGCCAGCTCAAACACCAACGTGCCAGCCGCCTCGCACACCTCGGCCGGCAAGCTGTCCAAGAAGCGACGCGCGGGCTGGTTCTTCGCGGTGGCGACGAACGCAAGGTCGACGCGGGCAAGGCCGCGCTCTTGCGCGAGCGCACCAAGCTCGCGAAGCATGGCATGCTCGACGCCGCGCCCGAGTACCCGGCAGCTGAGCAGAAACGAATCCACGACCAGCGCCTCGGCGGCGCCGGAGAAAAGCATCACGCCAACCAGACCGTAATCGCCGAATCGGTCGCGAACCTCGATCGAGCGACATTCGAAGCCCTGGCGCAGCAGCGCTTCGATTTCGGCCTCGCTGCGCCTTTTCGTCGTGAAGTTGAACTGGTTCGTTCGCTGCGTGAGCTGTGCGACGCGGCCACGTTGCTCGTCGGTCGGCACCCTGCACGTCACTTGCAGCTCGAGGCCGGCCAGGAAACTCGCTAGGTCACCGGTCGCCTTGGCAAATCGATCGCGCTCCAGGTTCTGCCGAACCATGTCGCTTCGCCGTCGATCCTCGTCGGTAATGTCGAGCACGTCGAGCGGCCATAAATTGCCCAGGATGCGACGAGGCTCCTCGCTCGGCGGCAGACACACGACAAGCACACCGGGACACGCCGCCGCGACCTCGGCGCATTCGACGGGGTTGTCGTCGATGAATACGAAACTATCGAGGCCGAGATTGAGCTCGCTGGCGAGAGCGTGGATGTTCTCGGACTTGGGCAACCAATTCACTCGCATCGCCACGATATCCTCGGCGCGCAAGAGCATGTCCTTGCGCTGCTCGAACACCTCCAGCACGTCGGACTCGACGTTCTTGCTGGCCAGGCAAAGCAGCATCCCTGCCTGCTTCTTGGCGAGCACGAAGCTCTGCAGATCGTGATGGCGCGACGTCAGCTTGATTCCGGCGGGACCGTCTTCGCCGACCACGCCGTCCCAGAGCGTGTTGTCGCAATCGAGAACGATGACCTTGGCGGGCGGATTCTTGAGTGCATGCACGAGGCGAGCGATCTCGCGGCCGAGCGCCAGAAAAAATCGCTGCGTGTACGGCACGTGGCCGAGGCGATCGCCCTCAAGGTCGTGAATCTCCTCTGCCGACCACGCGTGCATCCATTGCATGGGCAGAAGGCGCAGGCCGGCGACAGCATCGAGCGCTGAACGGAGGCGCTCGCCGAGCGCCATCAGCTCGGCACAGCCTGCCGCCTCGGGGGACGGAGGACAGATCGCCACGAGGATGGGAATACTGCTCACGCGATTCGCTTCGCGAAGTGCTACCACCAAGTCGTCGGCGTTGCGTTGCAGCTTTTGCGCCTGCTCGGCCGACCAAGTCAAGCGCCCACCTTCGTCGCGCAGCCAGTCCTCAAAGCGGAGCAGCACCGCGTTTACACCGCCGCGGTTCTTCAGGAACTGGCTGGTAGGATCGAGTAACTGCTGGAAGACCTGAGCGTAAGGCGCGACGGTCGTGCCGAGTGAAAGACCGACTTCGCGAAGAAAGTGGCCGAGCGGGGCGAGCAGCGGCTCGACCGTGAACGTAGCTGCCAAGACGACTGACGGCGCCGCCGTTCCGAGCACGTCTCGAGGCGTGGACAATCCGACGGCCATGGTCGAGCGAATTCCTTGTACATCCTCGATCGTTGCGGTTAGGCCGCGGGGCGCGTGAAGAACAGGCACTTTTCCATCCAGGCTAGCGAGAAAATGGCCGGGCCACTCGGCATGAGCGAACAACGGTCTCTCCTCGGAATATTAGGTCGGCAGGTTTCACTTCTGATTGGAAGCGTCGCCAACCGCGACGTCGCAAACAATCGTCGCTATCCATGCAAAACCGACGCGAATGTCGCGAAATTGCTGGCTCATTTGTCCAGCGAGGTTTCGCAGGGCCCACGTTACAGTTCACCCACGTATCCAACTGACGATTAACGACAACCGCGTGCGAAAGACCAGCCGCTCGGTCGCAGACCGTCGCAGCCAGAGCCCTTAGTCCCGCCGGATCGGCCCGGCGTTGTAGGCTGGTTGCCCAAGCGGCCGCAGCTTCTCGAGCCAGATTTGCTCAAGCAAGGCAAGCTCGTCGCCAAGATCGAAGGTCGGGTCGTCCGTGATCTTAGCCACCTCGAGGATTTCAAAAGCAAAGCTGTCCGCGCCAAGCCGGTTCCAATCGCGTTGCAGCGCCTGGTTGTCGTGCTTGCCGATGGTGAGCAAGAAACGGTGCTTATTGAGCGGCCCGTGCAAGTTCGTGCTGCTCCCGAGAAGGATGTCGCCGGTGGTGAGATTCTTGATGTGGAAGATGCCCGCCTGCTTGGGCGTTTCTCGGTAGGCGCGTTTCATCTCGGCGCGGGACAACCTTTCGGCCATGACTTGGACCTCGACTTGCTGTTGAACTATTTCTATGATAATAGAATTAGTTCGAAGGTTCAAGATGGTCGACGCAACCCACGAAAAAGCCTTGGTCGATTTTTTCAAAGCGCTGGGCGAGCCGCATCGACTTCGCATCGTGGGCCTTCTTTCGCAACGGCCGCACAGCGTGGAGCAGCTGGCAACCTCGCTGGGTCTCGGCGTCTCGACGGTATCGCACCACCTGGCTCGACTGTCCCGCGCCGGGCTGGTCAGCGCACGCAGCGAGAGCTATTACAACCTCTACGCGCTCGAGACCGCGGCCTTGTCCGATCTCGCCAAGAAGCTGCTGGCCCAAGCCGAAGCAGCCCGCCCGGTGCCGGAGCAGGCGCTCGCTCCCTACGATCGCAAGGTGCTGTCCACCTTCACCAGTCCCGACGGGAGGATCACCGCGTTTCCCACGCAGGAGAAGAAAATGCGCGTGCTCGTCCGCTACGTGCTGCCTGCCTTTTCGCATGGCGTGCGCTACAGCGAAAAGCGCGTGAACGAAATTCTGTCGAAGTTCAGCGACGACACGGCACGCCTGCGCCGCTGGCTGGTCGAGCTCGGCTACATGAACCGAGAAGGTGGCGGCGGCAAATACTGGCGCGTCGACACCGAGTAAGCGCACCGTTCAGGAAGCCGGCAGCGCGAGTCGAAAGACGGTCCCGTCGGCGGCCGAGGTCGTAAAGCTGACGGCACCGCCGAGGTACTGCTCGCCAAGCAAGCGCATGCTGTACGTGCCAAGGCCGTGGCCCGGCTCGCGCTTGGTAGAAAACGAGCGCTCGAAAATCCGAGAGGCCACGTCGTCGGGAATCGCGCCGGGATTCTTCACGATAAAAGTCGGCGCGCCGGCAACCCACGCGAGCGCGATTTCGACCGTATCACCGGCTGTCGTCGCTTCGAGGGCGTTGATCAGCATGTTGGACAGGATGCCGATCAGAATTGGCCCATCCGTGCACACCGGCAGCGGCGGCTCTGGGAGGCGAGCAATGAGCGTCTTACCCTGGCTTTCGGGGTGACCGACGAATCGTTCGCGCAGAATACTGGCCAGCGCATCCATCGCGATCGGCCCCTTCTTAACCACGAGCTCGCCTCGTTCGGCCTGAACCAGCGCCGTGTGTTGGGCGAGCATGTCCCGCAGCTGCCGCACGAGCGGCCCGAGGGCATCGCATGTCTCGTACGAACGGTCGTTTTTCAGAATTTGCACCCAGCTCGTCAGGCAGAGGGCAACGTTGCGCAAATCGTGCAGGAAGCTGTTCTCGATCACGAGCCGGCGCTTCTCGGCACTGATGTCGTGCAGCGCCAGCACCACGACTTCCTGGTTCTCGATGCGCACCATGCTTGCTTTCACCGAGAACTCGGCACTGGTCCGCTTCCGGTCGCGACGAATGCTCATGCAGCACTCCCCCCGTGCCGGGCCAGCCGAACATTGAGCCATCAAGATCGCCATGACCGCACCGCAGTGGCGACACGCTTCCGAGGTCCCACAGCCGCTCGGCGCCGAAACGCAACGCTCGCAACCCAGCGCTTCGCCAGGTCGCATGCCGATGAAGTGGTCGACGCCGTCAGCCGCCAACGCCTCGGCAAATTCCCGACTGGCCGCAAGGATCTGGCGTTGCTGGTTCAAAACGAGTACGTAGCCGCCGAAGCTGTCGAGCACGGTCCGCACGACCGGGTGGTCCACCAGCTGCGCGACCTGCGCCGCAACGGCCTCCCCTGAAGATCGAGCGGCCGGCGCAAAGAAAGTCTCGGTCGCCCTCGCCTGACTCAGCTGTCGATCACCTTCGTCCATCCCAAAGCCCCGCACGAGTCGCGCAAAGCCGCACGTCGCGGGACTCGTTCCATCATACACCAACCGCGGTCGGATGGCCGCGCGCCGACAGCAACCGTGCCGGTTGTCGCCCAAAAGCAACGGCCGAAAGCCACGCTGGGCTTCCGGCCATTGGTTGAACCAAGCGAGCGTTTAGCGCTTCGAGAACTGGAAGCGAGCGCGGGCGCCACGCTGACCGTACTTCTTGCGCTCCTTGGCGCGAGCGTCACGGGTCAGGTAGCCGGCCTTCTTGAGCGGCGGCCGAAGCTCCGGGTTGAACTTGCAGAGCGCGCGGGAAATGCCGTGCCTGAGCGCATCGGCCTGGCCCGACAGACCGCCACCACGCACGCTGGCCCAGATATCGAGCGTGCCGGAGGTCTCGGTCAGCTCGAGCGCCTGGCGAAACACCATGCGCGAGGTTTCGCGTCCAAAATAGCCTTCGAGCGTTCGCTCGTTGATTTGAATCTTGCCGTTACCCGGCTGGATCCAAACGCGCGCCACCGCATGCTTGCGGCGACCAGTGGCATAAATGCTTTTCTGAGAATCGATCATGCGAAAGCTCCGGACTACGAGAGAGCCAGCGGCTTGGGCTGCTGGGCGGCATGCGGGTGCTCGGTGCCCGCGTAAACCTTGAGTTTCTTGTAGATGCGACGGCCGAGCGGGCCCTTGGGCAACATGCCCCACACAGCGCGCTTGACGAGATCGGTGGGATGGCGCTCGACGAGCTGCTTGGCCGAGAACTCGGACAAACCGCCCGGGAAGAGCGAGTGGTCACGGTAAATCTTGTCCGTCCACTTCTTGCCGGTCAGGCGAATCTTCTCGGCATTGATGACCACCACGAAGTCGCCGGTATCGGCATGCGTGGTGAACAAGGCCTTGTTCTTCCCTCGCAAAACCGAAGCGATCTTGGCGGCGGCACGACCGAGAGTCTTGCCCTCGACGTTGGCGATATACCACGAGTGCGTGACGCTCTCGGTGGCGGAAACAGTCTTACGTTGGCGCGGCGCTGCTGTAGACACGGGGCGCTCCTAATACTTCAGCCCAGAAGCAAAGTCAACCCGGTCCAGCCTGGATCGATGGGGCACGACGTTTTTTTGTGGCAGCTTAGAATGCGACAACATGGAGCGTCAAATAATATCGATCCGGCCGATGACGCGCAAGCGAGCCTCGGCGATTTCGCTCAGGTGCTCCAGCACCTGCGGGTGGGTCATGATGATCTCGGAAAAATCGGAGCGCGGCAAGAAGAGTAGAAAGTTTTTCGAACGCGCCACGACCGAGGCGGTCGCGGCCTGGCCGGCAAGCAGGGAAATCTCGCCAAATGCCTCGCCCGATTCCAGCCGAGCCACGCCAACACCGTTGGCCAGCGCCTCGGCTTCGCCGGAAAGCAGAACAAAGAGCCCGGGCGACTTCTTGCCCTGCTCGACCATGCACAAGCCCTCGTCGACCTCGAGAAATTGAAAGCGCGCCGCGAGCCCCAAGCGTTCGAGCGGCGTGAAGGGTGCGAACAGCGGGCTGGTTTCGGCCAGCGTGACAACCAGCCGGTCGCGCAGAAAGCGCAGAAGAATCTTCAACATCTCGGGCGCCTCCGAGACCAGATCGACAAGCAGGGCCCGGTCGATGGCCAGCACATGGCTGTCCACGGTCGCACGAACCGTCGCGGTGCGCGGCCGGTCGGCGAGGAGCGAAATTTCGCCGAAGAACTCGCCCTCGGCAAGACGAGCGAGCTCGCGATCGGCGACCACCGCAACTTCGCCCCAGGCCACGACGTAAAGAGCGTCACCAGCGTCGCCACGGGAAAACAGCACTTCGCCCGCGCGCAAAGGAACCAGACGGACGCGCTCGACGAGGGTCTGCAGCTGCGGCCTCGCCAGCACCGGAAAGAACGGCGTCTTCGGCAACACGAAGCGGGCCATGGTCGCTCGGCCGGCACCTTTGTGTGGCCGGTTGTCCTCGGCGGCGAAGGCATCATCGACGAGAATCTCGACGGCGGCACTGCTACCTGACGCCGGGAGCTGTTGCGACGGCCGCGAGCCCGGCACCAAAGCAGCCAATCGAAGCTGGCTGAGAGCGGGCACCGCCGAGGCGCTCGTCCCCGAGCGCGGTACCGATTCGGTGGACACCGAAGGAAAAACATCCGGCGCGGAGAACGAGGGCAATGACGAAACGGCCGAACGGGGCACTTGCGTGGCGGCGCCGGACGCCGGCACCCGTCGGCTCGGCACCATCGGCGGCGACTCGGCACTCTCCTTTTGGGCAGCGTAGAAACCGTCGAGCAGCTCTTGGGCCCGCGCCTGGCCGGGATCCATGCTCAGGATGATCTTGCACACGGCGACGGCCTTGAGCCAGATACCGTCCTTGGCGTACGCGTTGACGGCGCGGCCGAGCGCCTTGATGGCCTCGGCGCGGTTGCCGAGCCGGCGCAGGCTTTCGCCGAGCTTGAGCGCCCACGACGGATCCGCCGGCTCGTCCTTTTCGAGATTGGCATAGCACCAGGCGGCCTTCCGCCAGTTTCCCTTGGCGGCCGCCTCGAGAGCTTCGTTCTTGAGCTTGCGCAAATCGGCCATCAGCGCGCCAACGACAGTTTTGTCAGCATTCTATAGACGACTTGGCAAGCTCGCTATCGGCAGCCGCGGATGCGAACGCCGATTTCTACCAGCTGGCGTCGAGCCTGCTCGGCCCAGCCACGGTTCGCGATGGGACTGGCCGGGCTCGGGTGAAGAATGCTGGCGACGGTGACGTCCGCCCCGGACAAAGCCAGTCGAGCGCGCGCCGCCGCGAACACGCCAACGCCAACCACGAAGCGCGGGCGCAAGATCGCCACGGTCTCACGAAGCGCTTCGTCGCACGCGGCAAACAAAGCGGCCTGCTCGCGGGCCGGCAACTTGTCCGGGGTCAGGTTGCGTGCCGAGGCTTCCATGAACACGAGCGGGCAATAGTTGGCGACGAAGAAGCTCTCGAAAAAGCGCGCGGCGGTCCCGAAGTCGCTCTGGGCCCAGCCCCACAGACGCGTTCCGCTGACCTCGATGCGCGGGCAATCCAATCCTTCGACCTTGCGTTTCGGATGCTCGCGGTCCGGGCGACCGACTTCGCCTGCAAGCCCGAGAAAATCGCGCACCATGGCCACGTCACCGAACGGTACCCCGGTCTGGGCCATGCCGAAGGGACCGGGATTCATGCCCAGCAGAACGACCTCTTTCCTTCCGCCGCCAAAACGCGCCAGGTACGTCTCGTGCAAGTCGCGCGCGTAGTCCAGAGGATTGTAGACGTAAGCGACGGGCTCGGCGAAGGTCAGGCGAGCCACCCGGCGTGCGAGGGCACGACTAACACCGACGAGTGGAGCAAGCGCAGCTTCTTTCACGGTCCCTCTTCCATCCGTAAACGACGTGTGCTTAATATGCTTCTCGACATGACGCGCGCAACTCTTCTGAACAGGGTGATCTCGTTCAGCGTCATCGCGACGCTGTTTCTGGCCGTCGTTCAGCCTGCGTGGGCTGATGAAGAAGAAGGCGGCGATTTCAAGGATCCGACGATCGTCACGGACGACAGCACGTCGACTCCGGCGGGCGTGAAGGATTTGGGTAAGCCCGAGAAGAAGCCGATCGTGGATCCGGTTTACGACCACTGGTGGTTTTGGGCCGGCGCGGTCGTCGTCGTTGCCGCCGTGGTCACTGCGGCGGTCATTCCCCTGCAAAAGAAAGCGCCGTCCTGCACGTCCACCTACGGCCTTGGCTGCGCCGGAGACGGGAGATAGCTCATGCGCCATTTTGCACGATTTTCAAAGGGACTTCTTGGCGCTGGCCTCGTTGTTGGAGCGCTGCTCAGCATGAGCGGCTGCGGCGACTACGCCCTCTACAAGGTCGACGTCAGCTCCATCGACTCCTCGAACCGGGGAGACATCGATCAGTGCCGGCTCACCATCACCGACGAGGGTGGAAAGACCGTCCTCGACCACTACATGCTGCAGGCCGTGTACAACGGCGCGGGTGACCTCGTGCAGGGCTGCGCCGGCACGAAGACGAAGGCGGCCATCGGCACGTTCAGCTACAGCAGCTCACGTTCGAGCGGCAGTCTGACCTTCGTCGTCGAGGCCTACGATGCCAACGGCTATGACCCAACCGATAGGACGAAGAATCGCTTGCAATGGAATACGAGCGACTCCCCCGGCCCCATTTCCGTCAAGACCTATCCGCCCGAGATTCCGGTCAGCATAGCCATCAAGAAACAGTAGCCGGATTCAGGTCCCCGACCTTCCGCAGCCGAAGCCCGCCGGCGAACAGCAAGGCGGGCTTTTTTGTAGGTCGACGCTTCCGAGACGAGGCCGGCATTCCCGTCCGAACTACATCGCGGCCGACACCTGCCGATGGTAGCTCCAGCGGAGGACTACGATGACCGGACAAGAGCCGTCGGCGAAACTATCGGAAAGCATCCTCGAGGAGCTGTGGTTCGGCGAGGACGACTCGCAGGCATCCGACGAACAGGCGGCCGCGAGCTTCGCGGCCGCGATGGCAGATCTAGAGGGTCTACGGCCCTTCTCGGAGGTGGCACGACGGGTCCTCGACGAAGTGGGCAATCCCAACTTCGAAATCGGACGCCTGCAGGCGATCATCGAACAGGATCCCGCGCTGGCGACGAAGGTCCTACGCTTGGCCAACTCGGCGGCGTTCAGGCCGCGCGAGCCTTGCGGATCCGTCAAGCAAGCGATCATGGTGCTTGGTGCTCGGACGCTCGGTGAAGTTGCGATGTCGCTGTCGCTCATGGCGATGTTCTCGGATGCCAGCGGCGTCGGCCGCGCCGTCCGCGACCATTGCGCCTCGACCGCTGCGCTGGTGCGCACCTTGTCTCTGCAGCGGGCCAACGCCGGAACGGCAACCTACATCGTCGGGCTTCTCCATGATTTCGGCAAGCTGCTGCTGCTGCAAGCCCAGCCTGCGACCTACCTCAAGATCCACGGGCACGATATCAGCGAACCCGACACCATCCATGTCCGCGAACGGGAGGTGCTCGGCTATGACCATGCCGTACTGGGTGCCCACCTGCTGCGCAAGTGGGGATTGCCTGATCCGATCCCCAAGATCATCGCCTGGCACCACCAGCCTACGCGCGCCTACGCCGCTGGCGGAGCGGTGGCGCTTTCCGTCGCGCTGATCCGCTTGGCGGAACGAATCGACCACATCCTGCGCGCCTCGCCGGAGCCGAGCGGCGCCGTCCTGGCGCACGTGGCCCAGGCGACCGAATGCCAGTACCTGGGCTTTAGCGCACGCGACTTGCAGAGATTCTGGGACGAGCTACAGGAGGTTCACCGCGAGGCCGACCAGCTTTTCTGACCCGGCTAGATCTGTGCTTCGGCCAGGGAAAACTTGGTGTTCTTCTCGTAGTCGACGTGGAAGGAAGACCGGCTCTCGGCGGGCAAGAGCTGCTGCACGTGACTTTGGCGGCCCCGTTCGAAGAGGATGAAGATGCGGCGGCCGCGGTGCCGAGAGATCCAGTCCTTCATCTGCTCGTCGGCGTTGTCCTGATCGAAGACGGTTCGCTCTTCTTTGGCCGGATCGTCGTAGATTTCGTTTTCCGAATAGAACGTCTCGCCTCGCCAGTACATCGAATAGGCGAGAAGCTTCTCGTCGGGCGACTTGCGCTGCCGATAGTATTCGGCCAGCGTTTCCTTCTGCGACCAGAACGGCGCCACGGTCCGCATGTAGTCGTCGAGAAGAAAATAGGTGAAGGCAACCGCCACCAAACAAAGGCCGACGACCGCATATCGCAACAGCTTTCGCCAGGCAAGCGCCAGCGTGACCAGCGCGATGAGAATGCCCATGACCGCAATCGGAGCGCGGAAGTCGAGCACGTCGGGCCACGGCCGCCCCGTTGGACTGTGCACGTAGTCGTAGCTGAACAGCCACAAGAACCGCTGCGCCGAGTTCTTCGCGTGCAGAAGGTCGGCAAGGATCACGCCCAAAAGCGGCACGCCGATGAGCGCCGCGAGCCAAGCGCGACGGCTGTCGTTGCGCTCGACGAGATCGTCGAGAAAGCAGCCAATGCAAATGGCAAGGCCGGGAATGGCGGGCAGCACGTAGTGGTGGAACTTGGTCATGGAGAGCGACACCAGCCCGTAGCCGGCCACGAACCAAATGCCGCCGAGCCAGTAGATGTCCTGCTTGCGAACATCGTCCACCTTGCGCATGACCACGGCGGCAAGGGCCGCGGGAGCCAGCGCAACCCACGGCAACATGCCGTAGCCCAGCTCGCGCAGGAAGTACTCGAAGGTGCCGCGATCGCCGTGGCGGCCCAGCATCATGCGCCGCCAGTGGTTGTCGCCGAAAAGCTCGTTCCAGAAGGCCCAGCCGTGGCGGGCGATCATGGCGTGGTGCCACGGCGCTGCCACGATGACCATGACCAGGGCGGACACCAACACCGCGGGTAAGAGCTGGGCTCGCTTGAGGCGCTTCCAGTTCCACGTAAAGAGCAAATAGGCGAAGAAAATGATGATGGGCAGACCCGCGCCGGCCAAGCCCTTGGCCAGCACCGCCACGCCGCACAGCATGCCCGCGATGTAGAGGTAAAGCGGCGCCCGGTAGCGAGCACGCATGCAGAAGAAAAGGAACGCCAGCGATCCCACGTAGTACGGAATCATCGCCACCGCGCCGTACATGAGGACGTCGCGGCCGCCGAGCGCGACATGCACCTTGAGCTGGATGGAGTCGATAATCAGCTGGGGAAGGACGAGGAACAGGAAGACGCCCACTGTAGTGAAGAACGCCGGGTGATGCGGATAGCTGAAGATTCCGTTCCCGCGCCGCGGGAGAACCTCGTCGCGATCGTCGAGCAGGGCAATCGCTCCCAGCGCCAAGGCCATCGTCATGGGACCGACGAACGCCATGTCCGTCATCGCCTGGCGAGCGATGAGAGAAAACATCGGGCTCGTCGCCATCACCAGCGCCGAGAGGAATCCGGCCCGGCGCGAAACGAAGCGCGCCACCACCATGTACACGCCCCACATGGCGAGAACGCCGAGCAGGCAGAAGGGCACGCGCACTGCCCATTCGGTGCGCGAAAGCAGCGCCATCTCGCCGGGCGGATTGCCGGGCAACCCGATGCGCGCGATGTGCATGCCGATGCTCATGATCCAGAAGGTCAGCACGGGCTTCGACCAGAACACGTCCGCATCGCGCGGCGACCCGGGCCACCACAAGCTGATGAAGTCTCCGCGCTTGGTCATCTGGCGCGCGACTTCCGAGTAATGCGTCTCCCACGGATCCCAAAGGCCGTAGGTGCCGGCCATCGGGATGTAGAGCAGCAAGCCGACGGCAATAACCAGCAGAGTCATCTGCCGATCGCTCAATCGATCGAAAAAGCTCGCGCTGCCAAGGGGAAGAGGCGCTGGAGCTCCGGTCTGGGTTGGGCTATCCGAATTTGTCACGCGGTCGTCCTTTGGAAAGACGACTACGTCTATCACAGGAAGAGCCCGGGTTGGCGGCGACGGGCTTCCCCCGCGTTGGCGGAGGCGGGCTTCGCCCGCCGTAGCCAGAGCGCGGGAGGGTTTGGGAACCCTTTCAGGGTTCCCATTAAAATTGGCGGCGCCGCGACAAACGACCGTCAACACTCCCCTGTTCGCGGCACCGCCGTCCCCATCCCCAAGACTAGAGCTAGTACTTTTCTACCCACCACCACGCTACCGTTCTGCTCGAGAAACGAACCAACCCGAACCTGTTTTCGGTCACTCCCGGCGATTCCTTAAGGTGCGCGGTCGGAAAAGTGGCGGTATGATGCGGCACGCTTATGACCCGTCCGCCAATCTTGGCGCTAAAGAAAGATCTTACCCGTGCGCTTCGCCAGGGGCATCCATGGGTTTTCCGCGAGGCTATCGCGCATCAGCCGGGCCTCGTGCCCGGCACGCTGGTGGCAGTTGCCGACAAGCAGGGCCGAACCATCGCCTTCGGGTATTGGGACACGCGCAGCCCCATCGCCGTGCGCGTGCTCGATCTCGCCGCCATTGAAGACAAGACCGCTCTTATTCGCCATCGTCTGCAGGCCGCGATCGCGGTGCGCCGAGCGAAGCTCGACCTGCGCGCCACCAACGCATTTCGCTGGGTTCACGGCGAAGCCGATCGCTTGCCGGGCATCCACGTCGACGTTTATGGCGACGTGGTCACGGTTCGTTACGACGGCGAAGGCGCCCGCGCCTTTTTCGCCGACCTGCCGGACCTGCTGCGTTCGTGCGCCGGCGATTGGCCCCTGCGCAAAGTCATCGATCGCGAATCCCGCAGCAACGAGAGCGAAGAAGTCGAAGTGCGCGAGCATGGCATCCGCTTTCTCGTCGACGTCGGCCGTGGCCAGAAGGGTGGGCTCTTTCTCGACCAACGCCAAAACCGATTGGCCATCGCGAAAGTGGCGCGCGGAAAATCGGTGCTCAACTTGTTCGGCTATACGGGCGGCTTCTCTCTGCACGCGGCCAAGGCGGGAGCATCGCGCACCGACACGGTGGACATCGCCCGACCAGCCATCGCGGCGGCGCAACGCAATTTCGAGCTCAACAGCTTCGATCTTTCGCGGGCGGGATTTCACGCCGTCGACGTGTTTGCCTTCCTGGACGCCGCGATCAAGAAGGGAGAACGCTGGGACATCGTCATTTCCGATCCGCCGAGCTTCGCGCCGTCGAAGAACAGCGTCGAGGCTGCCAAGCGAAGTTACTTGCGCCTGCACCGTCTCGCTTCGAGCGTCGTCAGTGCAAACGGCCTTCTATGCGCGGCTTCGTGCTCCAGTCACCTCCGCCGCGACGAATTCCTGACCCTGGTCAAAACGGGTGTCCACCAGGCCGGGCGCCGGTTCTTTCTTGAATGGTACGCCGGCGCCGGCCTGGATCACCCCACTCTGCCTGTCTTTCCCGAAGGCGACTACTTGAAGTGTGCCTTCGGAAAAGTGCAGTAGCGCAGAGGCTACTGCATGCGCTCTTTGTTTCGATATGCGTCTTTCCCTTCTCCCGTCCGACGCTCGGGTCTACATTCCGAGCGCGAGACTGGCTGCAAGATGAACGGCGATGGCAAGGACGACAATGACGCCGAGCTGTTTGGCCGCCGACCCAACCGAATCCGCCCACAAGTTCACCTCTCCGTCGACCCCATCCCCTATCGACCAATCCGTCCCGACGACTGTCCTTTGACCTTGCATTTCCGGTGACCTCCTTTCCTAGACACTTGTCAGTGTGGCCTGACACCAGTTTCGAAATCAGGCTCACTTTCGTAAATTTATGAGGGCAGACTGCGATCAGTTTGGAAACAAGATGCGCCCATCCGCGTTGTATAGTGAGCACCATCATGAGTGACTCGGGCGCAAGCTTCGGCGGTAAAACCCGCAAATTCGAAGGTGCTGGCGGCAGCCCCGGTGGCGTCGGCGAATTTTTCGTCGGTTTGCTCGTCGCTGCGATTGGCTTCTACTTGCTGTTTTCCCACGTGCAAGTGCACTCGTCGTATTGGAACTTCATGGGCGGGGGCGGCGCCGGACGAAGCTTCGGCATCAGCCTCATTCCGCTGCTCTTCGGCATCGGTATTCTTTTCGTCAACGGCAAATCCGTCGTCGGTTGGCTGCTTTCGATCGGCGGCCTCTTTTTCATCCTTGCCGGCATCTTGATGAACCTCGACATCTACTTTCAGCAGACCACGCTCATGCACACGCTCATCATGCTGTTCATGATCGCCGCCGGGCTCGGCCTCATCGTCAAAGGCCTACGCCCGCACCGAACGAAAGGCGATTAGCGACCGCGTCGGCGGAGGTGGGCTTTGCCCACCGGAGCCAGAGCACGCGAGGCCGAGCGCAGCAAGCGGTGGGCTGGGTGGGTGGCAGGGGCCTCGAGTTTGGAAACCCTTCCAGGCGGCTCACGAAACGACGGCAATCGCTCGGCGCGAGCCAGATACACGAGATGCACGCGGCCGCCTTTGCCGCTCGAGTGGCGCTCGACGGAAAATCCCGCCTTCTTCAGGCGCTCTTCGAAAGGCGGGTCGGACTCTTCCGACCATACCGAAAAAATTCCGCCCTCGGACAGTGCCGCATGCGTGCGCTCCAGCGCATCGGTTCCGTAGAGCGGGTGCCGATCGCGATTGCCGTGAGGGCCCTCGTAAAGGTCGAAGATGATCGCATCGAAGGCCTGCGGACGTGCCTGCGCAATCAGTCTGGCGACATCGCCCACGACGATTTTCACGCGTGCATCGCCGAGTGGAAAGCGCGCTAGGGAAGCGAGCGCCTCCCGATTCCAATCGACAACCTTCGCATTGAGCTCGGCCACGACGACCTGCGCGCCGGGCGGCAGATGGTCGAGGGCCGCCCGTAAGGAAAAACCCATGCCGAGGCCCCCGAGCAAGAGACGCGGCCGACTCTTGCGGCCAAGCGCTTCGCAGGTGAGTTCGGAAAGCGCGTCCTCGGAACGGTGATGCTGGCTGGTCATGAGCACGCGACCAGCGACGGTCATCAGGAAGTCACGCTCGCCGCGCCGACGCAGCTCGAGTGTGCCTTCAGGAGTTGGAATGGTTTCGAGAACGGTCCAGGGAATCACGCGCTCATCTTACCGGACGCCAATGCCCAGGACGATAGCGCCAATGACCAGGACCGCGATCCCAATGCGCAGGGACCCAAACCATCCCCACGCGCTCGGCCTCCCAGTGGCCCGGCATCCAAACGTTCTGGCGTCCGTCCCAGTGCCAGTTGCCCGCGACCCAGAAATAGCCAGGGCCGGGTTGCGGCGGCGCCACCTCGCCCCGCGGCGGTGGAGGAGCCACGCTGACGGAGACTTCGGCCGGCGGCGCATAGACCGGCGCCGGTGCCCCGGCCGCCCAATAGCCGGGCATGAAAACCCATTCCCCACCCTCGTTGCCCCAGCGGCCCTCGACCCAAACGCGTCCCGGCTGCGGCGGCAACTCCCAGCGGCCGCCCATCCACACGTGGCGCCCGCCCTCGAAGCCCCAGTATCCGCCCACCCACACATGGCGCGGCGACGGCGCCATCGGGCGAACCTCGGCGCGCATCGGCGGCGGCGCCACGCGAGCACGGTAGAGCGGCCCCGGATGATGTTCCATCTCCCGGCGCTCGTGCTCCATTTCCCGCCGCTCGTGCCCGACTTCGCGCCGCTCTTCGCGGTCCTCGCGCCGCATTTCGTGCCCTTCCCGCCGCATCTCGCGTTCGTCACGCCGCTCGTCGTGCTCCATGCGCTGGTGTTCCTGACGATCGCGACCCTCGTCGTCGCGGTCCGCGCGCGCGATACCACTGCCGCCCAACCACAAAAAGGCCGATGCCAAGACCGATGTGATGCCTACCAGAGTCTTCATGGTTGCTCCTTTAGCTCCTGATTCTAGGACGCGGGAACATGCCTTGGCATTCAATCCGAACGTCGCGAACGCGGGCAACCGCGGCGTTCGCGATCGGCGGCGAGACCTACAGCAGATTGGCGGCGATCTCGGCCAGCTGCGACCGTTCGCCCTTGGTCAGATTGATGTGCGCGTAGAGGCTTTGCCCCTGCATCTTGTCGATCAGGTGGGAAAGTCCGTTCGAGTGACTGTTGAGGTAGGGATGGTCGATTTGGAAAATGTCGCCCGTGAAGACCAGCTTGGTGCCATCACCAGCGCGGGTGATGATGGTCTTCACCTCGTGCGGGGTGAGGTTCTGCGCTTCGTCGACGATGAAGTAGATGTTCACCAGACTGCGCCCGCGAATGTAGGCCAGCGGTGCGATGACCAGCTTTTCATCGTCGAGCATTTCACGGATGCGCTTGTGGCGAGTGTCCGTCGACGACCACTGGTTCTGGATGACGCCCAAGTTGTCGTACAGCGGCTGCATGTACGGGTCGAGCTTGCTTTGAATGTCTCCCGGCAGATAGCCGATGTCCTTGTTCGACAGCGGCACCACCGGCCGCGCCATGAAAATCTGGCGATATTCCTTCTTGTGCTCGAGCGCCGCGGCCAGCGCGAGCAAGGTCTTGCCGGTGCCCGCCTTACCCGAGATGCTGACCAGCTTGATCTCGGGGTTGGTGAGCGCATTGAGGGCGAAGGCCTGCTCGGCATTGCGGGGTGAAATTCCGTACGCCGTCTGCTTGTCTACCCGCCGCACGACCGAACGGTCGCTGTCGTAGGTGGCCAGCGCCGACTTCTTGCCATTGCGAATGATGAGGTACTCGTTGGGCACGAGCGGCTCGGCGATTTTCAAATCGCCGGGGCTCACGCTGAACGGCTGGGTGTACATCCGGTCGACCAGCGCCTCGTCTACGTGCTCTTTGAGGCGAATGCCGGTGTAGAGCGAGGAAATGTCTTTGACGTGGTCGTTGCGGTAGTCCTGCGCGGTGAGGCCAAGCGCCTTGGCCTTCATGCGCAGGTTGACGTCCTTGCTGACCAGGATGATTTCGCGTCGGCGAAACGCCCGCGACAGACGGTAGGCAACGTTCAGGATCTCGTGGTCCGGCGTGCGCGTTTCGAAAGCCAGGCGAAGATCCTCGTGGTACTCGCCGCCCACCTTCACGATGATGTTTCCGAGATCCTTGCCGATCTTCACGCCTTTGTCGAAAAGCGGCTGTTGCGCCAACCCGTCGACGGCACGCAAGAATTCGCGGGCGTGAAAGTTCAGGGACTCGTTGCCCTTTTTGAAGCTGTCCAGCTCCTCGAGCACGGTGATGGGAATGACGATGTCGTGCTCGGCGAACTGAAACATGCACTTGCTGTCGTGAAGAATGACGTTGGTGTCGAGGACGAACATCTTCCGAGCAACTGCCATCGAGGTGAAACCCCTTTCGCCTGTCATTACGATGATGCAGGAGCCCGAAGGGGTTCGCAAGATCTGCATCGACCTGCAACGAAATCGTCGCAGGCCGAGGCCGGGCCGAAGCCCCTCAAGCGCGCTCGCGCAACAACCGAGATCTTCTCCATTCCCAGAGGGAACTTGCCCCCCATGCATACGCTCGCAGTTCTCGTGCTCATCGCCCAAGTGGGCTCCGTCGCAACGCCTGAGGCAAAGGCAAAGGCGCAGGCATTGCTAACCGAAGGCTCGCGGTTTTACGGCGAGGGTGACTACGCCAGCGCCCTCGAAAGGTTTGGCGCCGCCTACCAGGCCTACCCTTCGCCCAAGCTGATGTTCAACATCGGGCAGGCCAACCGCGACCTGAGTCGCCCCGTCGAGGCCCGCGAGGCGTTCGAGAAATACCTGGCGACGGAGGACGACCCGACGTCGCCCACCATCGAGGAAGCAACGAAATCACTCGAAGAATTGCAGCGTCGGCTCGGGCGCATCCGTGTCGAATGCGAAACCGCGGATGCCGAGATCCGCCTCGACGGCAAGAGCGCCGGCGCCACGCCGCTCGTGAATGTTCTGTGGGCGACGCCGGGACGACACCAGGTGACCGCGAATCACGAGCATTCGGCGCTCGCCCTCGAAGATGTCGACGTCAAAGCCGGAGTGCTGAACGTCGTGACCCTGCGCCTGCAACCTTTGGCCACCCAGCCTGCGGGAACGCAACAGTCGGTGGCACAAGCCACGGAAAGCGCGCACCCGCGCAAGTGGACCTGGGTGGCGGCTGGCGCCACGGTCGCTCTCGGCGCTGGTGCGATCGTTGCAGGTCTTTCCATGCAAGCGAAGTACGACAGCTTGTACTCGACCTGCGGTAGCGGCAGCACTTACGGCACGGGCTGCACCGACATCAGCCCAGTGACCACCCGCAAGAACATCGCGAACGTCCTCTGGGGACTGACGGGCGCCGCTGCGCTCACGACAGGAGTGTTGTTCTACGTCGAGGGAAGGCCCGTAGCCGTCGCGCCGCTCGCTGGTCCCATAACGGGCGCCGTGGCGCGGACGACGTTCTAGAGCACCGAACGGGTTGATGGTGCTCTAGTGGTGCGTCCGCACGAAGAGGACGGCGCGGACGAGCAACATGGCCAGGCCCCATAGGGCAAGCGCGATGAGTACCCTCTTCTTGAATTGCGAGCGCGCGGCAAACGGCCGCTCGCGACGAGCCGCCTCGAAGTACTCGTCGAGGCTGCGCCCGTGCACGGTGCGGCCATGCCGCCGGCCATATTCATCGCGCACGGCACGGTAGCGTACGGGTGACTGAGCCGGATCGATGTGCAGCAGGATGTCGTAAAGCTCGTCGCTCGAGCGGCTCGATAGGTCCGAATTGTCGTCGATAATTGTCGGCATCGTTGGTCTCACTCGCCTCGCAAAAGCTAGCTCTCGAAAGGTCACAACGCGGAGCGACGCTCCGTTGACGCCAGAGCATATCGGATTGCGACATTTTCGGGCGGACTACGTTCCGACGACAATTTCCAGTCGGCCGTTGTGCGTCTGCACCGATTTCAACACCAGCTTGGCGAGCGACTGTTTGAAATCTGACTGCTTTAGTCGGTAAATTGGCTGGGACGCGAGGTACCCTTCGATGCACTTGCCCGTGACTTCCTCGACCGTTCCGCGGGCGCTGTCGGGCAAACCCTCGATGGCGATCATGACGACGCTTGCCCGGTCGAGGAAGAACTCACCGGTTGGGGACGCATAGCGGATCTGTCCCGACACGATGGCGTACCCACGCAAGAGCGGCTGTCCGACTAGACTGACCTCCACGTCGGAACGCACGACTACGCCGTTCTCGTTCTCGATGAATTCGACTTGAAGAGAGGTAACGGTCGCGGTGACGAGGAATTTGGAAGCGCTCGCAGGCAGCTGCTTGCGTAAGAACTGCTGAATGTCGTCGGCGGTCAACCGCACGGTGTAGCGGACCGAACAACTCGCGACGAGAAAAGAGACCGCCAGCAAACCGGCTGGCATGCGAAGCCCGCCGCGAAAGCGCAGATAGGACATTCCGCGATTGTACGTCGGCGGGCGAGCGAGCGCGATTCGTCCGCGCTACCTCACCTCAGCAAGGAATCTCGGCGCTCTTGCGTGCGTAGAAGCGCCACGTGATGAAGAGGCAGGTGGCATAGAAAGCGAGGAAGGTCGCAAGCGCGGCCACCGGCGTGCCTGTGAGATTGATGGAGGTGCCGTAGCTCTTGGGCACGAAGAAGGCGCCGTACGCCGCCATCGCCGAGACGAATCCGATAATGGTCGAGGATTCCTTGGTGGCGGTCTTGATGGCGTTCTGGTAGGCGGCCGAGCCTTCCTTGATTCCGGCATGCGAGCGCAGCTTGAGCGTTCGGAAGATGATGGGAATCATCCGGAAGGTGGAGCCGTTACCGATGCCGGCGGCGACAAACAGGATGAGGAACATGGCGAAGAAGCCCGAGAAGGCACCGGGATCGGTCTTATGCACGACGAAATAGATCACGCCCGAAAGAGCCAACGACATGACGAGGAAATTCCAGAAGGTAACGACGGCGCCACCCAATTTGTCGGCCAGCCACCCGCCGATAGGCCTGACAAGCGAGCCCACCAAGGGACCCAGAAACGCGTATTGCAGAGGGTTGACGCCCGGAAATTGCGATTTGATCAGCAGCGGAAAGCCGGCCGAATAGCCGATGAAGGAGCCGAACGTACCGAGGTAAAGCCAGCTCATGATCCAGTTATGTTTGTTCTTGAGAATCGGCAGTTGCTCCCTGAGCGACGCCCTGGCCACACGCAAGTTGTTCATGAAGAACCACGAGGTGATGAGCCCCAGCAGAATGAACGGGATCCAAATCAAAGCCGCATTTTGCAGGTACAAGGTCTTCGTCACGCCCTTGACGTGCGCGACCTGAGCACCGCCGCCCAGCGAGCCGAAAATGGAGCTGGCGATCACCAGCGGCACGATGAACTGCACCACCGAGACACCGATGTTTCCGCCAGCGGCATTGAGACCGAGCGCGAGGCCCTTCTTCTTCTGAGGAAAGAAGAATTGGATGTTGGCCATGCTGGAGGCGAAATTTCCGCCTCCGAAGCCCGCCACGAATGCCAACACCAGGAAGATCCAATAAGGCGTGTCGACGCTCTGGACGGCGAAGGCCAGGCCGGTTGCGGGAATGAGTAGCAAGGCAGCGCTGACCAGCGTCCAATTTCGGCCGCCGAACATCGAAACGGCAAGTCCATAGGGAATGCGCAAGGTCGCGCCCGAAAGGCCGGGAAGTGCTGCGAGCCAAAAGAGTTGGTTGACATTGAAGGCGTAGCCCACGTTCGGCAGCTGAGCGGCGACCGCGCTCCACACTTGCCATACTGAAAATCCAAGGAACTCGACGAAGATCGAAAAGACGAGGTTGCGATTCGCGATCCGCTTGCCTTTCGAATTCCAGAACGCGTCGTCTTCGGGTTCCCAGTGCTCGATGGTATAGGACGGAGCCTCGGCGGCTTCCCCGCGCAGATCGAGGCTCTTCTCTTGAGTCATGGTTGGCATGGTTGGCATGGTTGGCATGGTTGGCATGGTTGGCATGGTTGGCATGGTTGGCATGGTTGGCATGGTTGATAAACCATGCACCGGTCGCCATTTCCGACGACGATCCGAAATTGTAAACTTCTAATGACCATGGAGGGTCGAGCTGGAAACTCGGACCAATTTCCTCCGCTTTTTACCCGACCCGTCGTCGAACACCTCCCAGACTCGCCAACGCACGTCCGACCAAGAGCCAACGCCAGCGCGGACTTCGGTGCCAGCCTTGAAAGTACCTCGGGGGCAAACCAATCTAGAAGACGATGGGCTCTCTCGATCCTCCAGGTGATGAAAGGCCGCTCGACGGCTTGACCATCGCGCTGCCCGAAACGCGCGAGATCGAGCGCATGGCCGGAATCTTGCAAGAAGCGGGCGCGACGATCTTCCGCTGCCCGCTGGTGGCGCTGATGGATCCGCCCGACTTCGCCGCGGTCGACAGCTGGCTGGACGAGTTTGCCAAGGTTGGCTTCGACGATCTCATTCTGCTCACGGGCGAAGGTCTGCGGCGCCTCATGGCCCGAGCGCGCGGGCTGGGCATTTTCGATTCAGTGCTGAATCAACTCAAGCAGACCCGCAAGATCACCCGCGGCGGCAAGCCTGCGAGGGTCCTCCACGAGCTTGGCCTGGCCCCGGACATCGCGGTCTCGCCGCCGACATCCCAAGGCGTCGCCGAGGCGCTAGGGGCTTTCTCGCTTCACCAGCGTCGCGTCGGGCTCCAGCTTTACGGAACCGATCCGAACGACTATCTCGTGAACTTCTTGAAAGGTGCCGGCGCGCACGTCGCGACTGTGGCGCCCTACGCGCAGGCACCCGCCTCGGACGCCAAGCTGGTCCAAGATCTCATTGGTGCACTGGCCGCCGGAAAGATCGACGTCATCGCCTTCACCAGCGCCGTGCAGGTCGATCGGCTGTGGCAGATTGGAATGGACAGCGGTCTCGAATCGGATCTCCGCACCGGACTTGAGCGAAGCCGCGTGGCCGCCATGGGTCCCATCGTCGCCGAGAGCTTGCAGGCGCGCAACGTTCGCGTCGACATCCTACCGAAGGATCGCTTCGTCATGAAGCGGCTGACCGACGCCATCGTCCTGGCGATGGCCAACGCGTAGGCGGAGGCGGGCTTCGCCCGCCGTAGCCAGAGCGCGGGAAGGTTTGGAAACCCTCCCAGGGTTTCCATCTAATAAGACGGACCTTCGAACACGCTCTTGGCGGTGACCGTGTCGCGGAACTTCGTGTGTACCCAGATCTGGTAGCCGATAACCACCGGCAAGAAGCAGAGCACGACGCTGAACATGATCCACAACGTCAGGTGGCTGGAGGCAGAATTGAAGGCGGTCATCGAAGCGGCCGGATCCAGGCTCGACGGCAGCAGGTTCGGGAACAGGCCGGCCACGCCGAAAAGCACGGCGCCGACGATAAGCAGTGCCGACGAGAACCAGGCTTTCCAGTAGGCACCCTTGGCCAGGAAGACGCGCAGGCCGAGAAGCCCTGCCACGGCCAAGAGCGGCAGCACCAGCAGGTGCGGGGCGGCCAGCAAGTTCTGCCATAGGTGCGTCCAGAACCAAGTCATGCCCAGGAAGACGACCGCCATGAGCGCCGCCGGCACGTAGAGTGCCTTGGCCGTCTTCACGGCGCGTGCGTGCAGGTCACCCTCCGAACGCGTGGCCAGCCAAAGCGCGCCGTGCACGGCGAAGAGCAGGACGAAAAGCACGCCTCCCACCAAACCATATGGGTTCAGCAACGTGAAGAGGTTGCCCTGGAAGATGCCCTCCCGATCGATGGGAATTCCGGCGAAGATGTTGGCGAAGGCCACGCCGAGCAGAAGTGCGGGCACGAACGAGCCGACCACGAGGCACGTGTCCCAGACCTTCACCCAGGTTTCGGACAGGATCTTGCCGCGAAATTCGAAGGCCACTCCGCGCAGGATGAGCGCGAAGAGAAGAAGCATGAGTGGCGTGTAAAGTCCGGAGAACATGACGGCGTACGTGCGTGGGAACGCTGCGAACGTCACCCCGCCTGCGGTAATCAGCCAGACCTCGTTTCCATCCCAGAATGGCCCCATGGCATTGATGAGCACGCGCTTGTCGGACTCGCTTTTGCCGAGGAACGGAAGAAGCATGCCGATTCCCAGGTCGAACCCGTCGAGCATGAAATAGACCGCCCAGGCGATGCCCCAAATTGCGAACCAGATTGTCTCGATCATGTGCATTTCTCCGGGTTAGGCAGTGGCAGACATCGACGAACGTTGCCCGGCGGTGCCTTGCAAATTGGCGGGTGCGGCGGCTTCCTCGATGACGCCCATACGTGCGAATTTCCAAAGGAGGTAGAAGTCGACAACGCCGAGAAGCGAATAGACCAAGATGAACGCGACCAGCGACACGCTCACTTGCGATACCGCGAGCGGCGAGGCACCGGCGCTTGTGCGCATCATGCCGTATACGATCCACGGCTGACGACCGAGCTCGGCGATGGTCCAGCCGAATTGATTCGCCAAATAGGGCAGCGGAATCATCCAGGGCAAGAAACGAAGCAACCCCTGTCTCGACTCGATGGTCTTGCGGCCACGAAATGCCAGGATGGCGACGATCAGGAAAAGGAAGCCAAGCCCCACCATGACTCGGAACGAGAGAAAGACCGGCAGCACGGGCGGACGCTGATCCGCCGGCCAATCCCGCAAGCCCTTCACTTCCGTCGACGGCGAGTAACCGGCTAGAAGACTGAGCACGCTCGGCACGCCGAGCGCCTGCACGCGGTTACGACCGTTCTGACTATCGGGCCAGGAAAGAAGATAGAGAGGCGCGTTGCTGGTGGTTTCCCAGTGCGATTCCATGGCCGCCAGTTTGGCCGGCTGCGCGGTATGCAGAATCTCGGCGTTCATGTGCCCCTGAGCGATCTCGAAAACCGCGAAGATGAGCGTCCACACGGCAGCCACGCGAAACGACTTGGCGAACAGGCCGACCTGCCGCTTGCGAAGCAGATGCCACGACGAGATGCCGAGCACGAAAAAGCCGGCCAAAATGTAGGCGCCGCCCAGCGTGTGCACGAATTCCAGAATGGCGAAGCGCTGGGTGATGACAGCGAGAAAATCGGTCAGCTCGGCGCGGCCGTTGCGAATGGCGAAGCCCACCGGGTGCTGCATCCACGCATTGGCAACAAGGATCCAAAATGCCGAAATATTGGACGCAATCGCCACCAGCCAAATCGAGAGCAGGTGCATCCTGGGCGAAAGCTTCTTCCACCCGAAGAACCATACCGCGATGAAGGTCGATTCCAGGAAGAACGCCACCGTCGCTTCCACGGCCAAGAGCGATCCGAAGATGTCGCCGACATACGCGGAGTAGCGCGACCAGTTCGTGCCGAACTGAAACTCCAGCGTGATTCCCGTGACGATGCCGATGGCGAAGTTGATGAGGAAGAGCTTGCCCCAGAATTTCGTGATGCGGCGGTAGTCCTCGTCACCGGTGCGCACGTAGAGCGTTTCCATGATGGCGACGAGGAACGACAACCCGAGCGTGAGCGGCACGAACAAGAAGTGGAAGTAGGTGGCGACGGCAAATTGCAATCGTGAGAGCGTTACGACGTCCATGGTTTTCTCCAATTAGCGGTGGAAGCGACGCTTGCTGGCCGAAGCGGTGGAGCCCGCCTTGAGCGCGGCGTGCGCGGCAACATGACCTTCGGTCGAAGTCAGAAGTGCATCGAAACGGATCGACGACAGGTGTCGGGTCAGCGCGGCCGAGACGTCGACCCACGCCTTCTGTACCGGACACGAGTGCATGAACGGACAGGCGTTCGGCAGGTGCACGCACTCGTTGAGCGCAACCGGACCTTCCATGGCCGCCACCAAATCGCCGAGCGAAATCTCCGACGCCGGACGACGGAGCTGGATTCCACCTTTCGAGCCGCGCGTCGTCTTCAAAATGCCCGCGGCCACCAGGGGCGCCACCATCCGACGAACGAAGGGCACCGGCAAAAGGCGCTGCGCCGAAATCTCGGCGATCGAAGCCGACGCCCCTTCTTCCAAGCTAGCCAAATGAAGGAGCATGCGAGCGGCGTAATCGGTCTGGCGGGCGATGCGAATCATCGGTTAAACATGACCTTTAAGGTAACGTTATATAAATGGTCACCTTTTGTCTACTGCCTTGTGAAAATTGCGACAGCGACGCCCGAGGTAAAGCAGCGTTCCACGCGCGCTATCGCCGCGTAACGATTGGCCGACGGCATGTACCGCTGGTGTAGCAAGGAATCCGAAAAATGAAACGGCGAACAATGGTCTTGCGCCGACGCAATGCTGGGCCAGGCTCTTGCAATTAGCGGGAGTCACGCCAACGACAGTTTCGAGGGAAGCATGGAACGTAGGCTTCACGGCATCGAGCAGGGCACACGCATGGAGCGAAGAAGCTTCCTGCGCACGGCGAGCGCGGCGAGTCTGGCTGTTGTCGGATGCGCGAGCACGGGCAAGAGCACGCCCGAGAGAAACGACAAGGGCAACGAGCCCGAGGTCACGCCCGGCGAAGACCTGATGCAAGAACACGGCGTGCTCGAACGCATCGTGCTCATCTACGATGAAGTCGGCCGGCGCATCGACCGCGGCGAACGCTTCGATCCGAAGACGGTCGTCGATGCCGCGGGCATCATCCATCGTTTCGTCGAGGACTATCACGAGAAGAACGAAGAACGGTTCATCTTTCCCCGGCTGCAAGCCGCCAACCGCGAAGCCGACCTCGTCGCTATTCTCCTGCGCCAACATCAGCGCGGTCGTGAGGTGACCTCGCAAATCGTTCGCACCGCCCCAGCTGGCGACCCACCTCAACTCGCCCGCGCGCTCCGCAGCTTCACTCGCATGTACAGGCCGCACGCCGCGCGCGAAGACACCGTGGTCTTTCCTGCCTTTCGCGAGGTGATCGGCCGGACTGCCTACCAAGAGCTAGGCGATGAGCTCGAGGAGCAGGAGCATCGAATTCTGGGCAACCATGGCTTCGAGGAAGCCGTCGCCCAGGTCGCCCGGCTGGAGAGCACCTTGGGCATCGCCGACCTCGATGGCTTCACCCCCTCGTAGGAATCGCTCGACTTATGCCGTCGCGCGAAATCCGCAAAACGTTCTGCGCCGGTTGCACGATATCCAAAGTCGTGGTCCAACTTCAGGGTGCCCCAAGCTTTCAAGGTCGCCAGCGTAATTCTTGCGGTGTTAGGGGCAGGCTTTCTAGGAGTTCGCTACGGCGGGAGCTTCAAGTGGTCTTTCCCGTGGATCTCGCAAGGCGCGGGAACGTCCGGAGGCCCAGGAGATGTCGGTCCGGTCGTACACTTCGATCCCTTCTTGGTCACGGAATGGGGAGAGAAAGGACAGCATGTGGTAACCGTGACCTTCGAGGTGGAAGTGAGCGACAACGACGGACGCGAGGCCGTCCAGTCCCGCACGTCGGAAATCCGCTCGGCGATCTTGACCGTCTTGGCAGACACCCACCTGGACGATATCGGCGACCCCGCAGACTACGACGCGCTGAAGAGGAAGGTGCAGAATCGCATCCAGCCCCTCCTCCCAGCGCACCCGATACGCCGAGTCTTGATTACCGAATTCTTGACTCAGTAGGGCTCGAAGGTCGATCGTGAGCGTCAGTGAGTCGAGGTCAGCTGCTCTTCGCTGAATGACAGAAGGCTCAAGTCCTTGAGCAGCGCGACGAGCTTGTCACGTTGAATCGGCTTCACGAGGTACCCGTCGCACAGCTCGCGATAGGCGTCGGTTACTGTTTGCAGATCTTGCAGGGCTGTCGTCATGACTATCTTCGCGCATTTGCTTGGCGGTAATCCTTGTGCTTCTTCATCGGCGCGGATGATTTTGAGAGCGGCGTGGCCATCCATCTCAGGCATCATGATGTCGAGACATACCAGGATGAACGGATCGCTTTCCGCCCGCGCCCGCCGGCATGCTTGGACAGCCTCCTTGCCGTTGATTGCGACATCGCATGCGCCATAGGATTCGAGTAGCTTGCGAAGCAGAAGCCGACTTGTCGAATCGTCTTCCACGATTAGGATGCGCATGAAGTTCCTCCAGTCGCGTGAATCAGCGATTGCTGATCGGAACTATCGGCCTAACACACGACAAAGTGAAGCGCCTAAACGTCTCGTTGCTTCTCTTTTCGAAGCCAAGGTGCGAGGGCGGCTCTTAGGTCGACCAAGGTGAACGGTCGCGAAAGGGTGGCGACGTCGGTGAACTGCGCTGCCAGCTGCCCGACGGCTTCGTCCATGCTCCCAGTTTCGATGATGACGGGTAACGTCGGGCGAAGCTTGCGCAGGAGCGGCAAAGTCCTACGGCCCGAGAGAACGGGCATATCGAGGTCGAGGAGCACGAGATCGATTTCCGCGCCCTCCTGCAGCTTCTCCAACGCTTCCTGTCCGTGATTGGCGATGACCACCTCATGTCCCAGTTTGCGCAACTGAGCGGAGACCGCCGTCTGAACTAGACTGTCGTCGTCGACAAGAAGAATGCGCAGGCCGCTCGGAACGATTTCCGCGATGGCCGGTAACCTTCCAGTCGTTGTCATGTCTCGAACCAGCGGAATGTTGATTGTCATGCGGGTGCCGCGGCTCGGTTCGCTGTGGATGTCGAGACTTCCCCGATGGGCCTTGATGGCACCGTACACCGCGGGCAAGCCGAGTCCCAGTCCCTTGCCAGCCGGCCTCGTCGTGAAGAATGGCTCCATCGCGCGGTCGAGCACCTCTTTGGCCATGCCACAACCGCTGTCCTGAATGTCGACGGTGACCTCGCCTGCGCTTTCGTTCACGCGCGTGCGCAAGGTGAGGGTCCCCCCGTCAGGCATGGCCTCGAGCGCATTCATGATCACGTGCATGAAAGCGCCGCCCAGGGCGAAGGCATCGCCGGTCACCGTAGGAAGATTTCTTTGGTAGTCGCGCTCGACCTGAACGCTAGGTTCAATCGAATGTCCAAGCAGCTTAATTTGTTCGTCGAGAATGGCGTTGAGATCGACCGATTGCTTGTCGAGCAGATCACAACGAGACAAATCCAGGAGCCCGCGCACGAGGCTGCGGGCTCGTGCGCAAGATTGGAGTATTTGGTCCGTGCTTCCCGCAGCCGTCTTCAAGCTCGACAAGCCTTGCTGTGGAACGGCCGCATCCATGATGGTTCGGATGACGTTGGTCATGTCATGGGCAATGCCGCCGGCAAAGCTACACAGGCTTTCCAAGCGCTGCGAACGCAGAACCTTTTCCTGTACCTGCAATTGTTCCGTGAGGTCGTGGATCATCCAGAGCGACCCGAGCGTGCGTCCCGCGGCATCGACGCTCGGGGCACCGAACCATTCGCAGGTTACGGTCTTGCCGTCCCGTGTGCAGTTCTCCAGAACGATAGGACCCTTGGTGTCGGTGTTCTGGACGACGCTGGCCCACGCTTGCCTGGCCTCGTCTTGCCGGTCGGTCGGCACAACCAGATCGAAGACATCGCGACCCAGCACCTCGTTTTCGCCCCAGCCGAAAATGCGCACGGCCGAGGCATTCCAGACCTTGACCCGATTGTCCGTGTCGCACGCGATGTAACCCAAAGGCATCCGCGTGATGTGGAAATTGAGCCGTTGATTCATTTCGATGACATTGGCCAGGCTGTCGCGGAGGAGCTCTTCGGTTTGCACCTGCTCCGATATGTCCTCAATGACCACGACCAAGTGTTGAATCGGCGATTCCAGCTCGCCGAGTGGTTTGACGTGCAGATTGATCCAGACAGTGTGTCCATCCTTGTGCACGCAACGCTTTGCGGTCGCCGTATCCCATTGATTCGTCGCTGAGTCTCCGCGCAGCGCCGTGAGAGCATCCGCTGCGTCTTGCGGATGAGCCAGGCTTTGAATGCCAAGAGCCATCAGCTCGGACTGTGTGTAGCCAAGGATGTCGCATAAGCGCTGATTGACCTGTACGTAGCGACCACTCTCGGCGTCCACCTCAGCGACGCCTATCGCGGCTTGTTCGAAAATGGCCCGGAGGCGTGCTTCACTTTCACGCAGGGCCGCTTCTGCCAACCGCTGGTCGGTAATATCGCGAGCCGTGGCGTAGATCAGATCACCGCTCACGGTAGCCCGCCACTCGAGAAATCGATAGCTGCCCTTTTTGTGGCGCATGCGGCTGACGAAGGCAACGACTTCCTTGCGTGTTCTCAGTCGAGCCAGGGCGCCTAGAGTCGCCTCCGTGTCGCTCGGATGGACGAAATCGAGAACACGGGCTCCCTCTAACTGGTCCGTGTCGTAGCCCAGCAGCGTGCCCCAAGCTGGATTGAGCCTGATGGCTTGCCCCTGGCTGTTTAGAATCGCCAGAAGGTCCAGATTCGTGTCGAAAAAGGCGTCCAGTTGGTCGATGTGGTGGCGAAGATCTTCTTCCGTATGACGTTCGGCCGACTCGTCAACGTAGGTCGTAACGACGCCCAAGTCTGGTACCGGCGCGGCCGTTACGCGCAACCAAAGGGGGCGGCCACTCTCGCCGACAACACCAAGGTGATAGTCGGCGAAGACGCGGTTCTCGCGAAGGCAGAGGGTCGTCGGATGCTGGGCGGGATCCAAGTCGTTGCCGTCGGTCGCGATGAACCGGCGCTGAATCAAAAGGTCGCTCGTGAGGCACAACTGCTCGCAAGCGGTCTTGTTTGCTCGGATGATCGTCCCGGCCTTGCCGCTGATGACGATTCCGAGCGGCAGATAGTCGAAGATGGTCGTGCATTGAATCGCGTCGCCGAGACCGATGGGAGAAGCGTCAAGCCTACTTTGAGACACGGCTCTCCTTGCCTGCGCTTCGCACGATTTCGGCGAGACACTCGCGCAACCGATCCATTTGAACAGGCTTCGTCAAATAGCGGTCCATGCCGGCTGCAAGACACCGCTCTGAATCGCCTCGCATGGCGTGTGCCGTAAGCGCGACAATCGGCACCCGCGAGCGCCTGCGAATGGCAGCATCGGAATCCGTTGCCAGAGCGCGAATGGCTTGCGTCGCCGCAAGCCCATCCATGCCTGGCATCTGCAGATCCATTAGGATTGCGTCGTAGTCGTGGATCCGAGCCGAGCTCAGCGCGGGCTCGCCCTCGGACGCTTCGTCCACGTCGTGTCCATCCCGGCGCAAGACGCCCGCGACGAGCATACGACTCGTGGGATCGTCCTCGACCACCAAAATTCGCAGGCGTTGGTCGTGGCGAATTTGGGGTACGGCCACTTTGGCAACCGACAGGTGAGGAGCCATCTTGCGAAAGAATGCCGTGAAGAAGAACGTGCTGCCTTGACCGGGTTCACTCGTCAGCGACAACTCGCCGCCCATTTTTTCGACGAGACGGCGGCAAATGGTAAGGCCTAGGCCCGTGCCGCCGTAGTTGCGAACCGTCGACGAATCGGCCTGGATGAACGGTTCGAAAATGGCTTGCTGTCGGCCTTGCGGTATGCCGATACCCGTGTCGGAAATGGCAAAGCGCAACGCACACTGTGGCTCGGTGACCTGTGGTACTCGCTGCACGGAAACGTCGATGCCGCCTTCCGCCGTAAATTTGATGGCGTTCGAAAGCAAGTTAAGCAGCACCTGGCGCAAGCGCAGCGAATCGCCTCGGAGCTCGGCGGGCACGTCATCCGCGATCGAGCTGCGCACCGTAAGACCCTTTTGTCCGACGCGCAGGCTGACGGAGGCGAGGGTGCTCGCGATGGCTTCGTGAACCCGGAAAGGCTCGTCGATGAGCCGCAGCTGGTCCGCTTCGATGCGTGCGAGGTCGAGGATGTCATCAATGATGTGTAGGAGGTCTTGGCCTCTGCCTTTCACGATGTCGAGGTAGTCACGCTGCTCGCTGGTCAGCTTGGTTTCCAGGACCAGGTCCGTGAAGCCGAGGATGGCGTTCATGGGCGTGCGGATCTCGTGGCTCATGTTGGCCAAAAATTCGCTCTTCGCGCGGTTGGCGGCTTCCGCCCTTTCTTTGGCGTCGCGCAACTCGCGCGCCGCTCGCTGGCGCGACAGCAAAATCCCCACCACCGTTGCAATGGACTCAAGAAACGCGGGAAACGAAGGCCCGAAGCGACCTGGGCGGCAGTCCGCCAAGTGAAGCAGCCCAAGGGTTTGGTTCCCATGCTTGATGGGAATCGACGCCATGGAACGGAAGCCTTCGCGAACGCAAGAGCCTCGGGTCAGTATCTTCTGCAGACTGGACAATTCCAGGACAGTTTGCGGATAGTCGTTGCTCCAAAAGCTTCCACCGGCGCTAAAACATGGCAACGAAGTATCCAACTGTCCGCGGATCAGTCGACCACACAGACAGACACCACCCTCAATGGCGGGCTCACAGGGGCGGCGGTCTATACCCACAAAGGCGTTCCCCATGCCTTGAAAGTCGCGCATACCGCCTTCTGGATCGGCGCGAAGTCGAATCGCGACCGAGGAGAAACCAAGCGTCGATTGAAGCTCGATCAAGATGCGCCGGACATCCTCGGCTTCCCCTGAAGTGGACGATTGGTTCAATAGGTCGAGCAGCCTCAAGGTCAAGTCATGGGACGCAGTCGTGGCAACACTGTCATCCAGGATGGCCAGCGGCTGTGCCGCGCTATGCTCGTGAGAAGCCATGACCGCCGATCAATCTGCGCAAGTTCTATCGGCTGATCGGGCAGCCGCTTGAGATGCCCGCTCGCCCGACCGCTCCAGCACGTAGCCACCTAAGTCGGTCGCCAAAATCGCCTCCAGGTGGCCGGTATTCGGGCCGTTGCTCGAGAGCCGCAAATCGCCACCCAGCCCATAGATGACCCTCTGGGCGACCACCGGCGAAAGGCCCAATAGCTCGGCGGCGGACGAGGACCGCGCGAGACTCTCGATCTCGAAGAAAGACGGCACCGCATCGGCAGGCAGGCGAAGATCGTCCAGGCGAGCTTGCAAGGTCACAAACCCACGCGAAGCGCTGAGAGTCACGATTACCGCACCCTTCTTGGTAGAAAACGCCTCTGCGAGCAGCACAAAGGTTTGGAGTGCGCGCAGAAGAAGACCACGCTCTTCGTAAACCAGAACCTTGGCCATTCGTTCCTCGCCAGGAGTCACAGGCGCAATCTGTGGCAGCTTTCGCCTCAGCTCGTCGAGGATCGACAGGAGCGGCACCGGACTTCCCACCGGCGTGGGCCCCTGGGTCAAGTCCGCGATCACCGTGGCGTCGTTGATGAGGTTGAGGAGTCGCTGTTTGCTGCTTTCGTAGAGGGTTCGGTAGTGGTCGGTTTGTTCGCTCGGCGGGCACAACCCGCACAGGAGCTCGCTGAACCCAAAGAGGCCATTCGCCGGGGTACGCAGCTCGTGTGCAATCATGTGGAGAAAGTCGCCCTTGACCTTCGTCAGCTCGGCGAGCCGGCGATTGGCGTTGGCCAGGGAGCGGGTTCGCTCCGCGACCTGCCGCTCGAGCTCCTGGTTCTGCTCGGCAAGCTCGCGTTGAAGCGAGACGATGCGCAGATGGGTGCGAATGCGCGCCGTGATCTCCTCGGCATGAAATGGTTTCGGGACGAAGTCCACGCCGCCAAGCCCGAGGCCTTTGACGACGTTGAACGAGGTCCACTGTCCGCTAATGAAGATGATGGGGATGTCCTTCAATACATCGTCGGCCTTGAGCGCCTTGCAAAGCTCGAAGCCGTCCATCCCGGGCATGTCGATGTCGAGCAAAATCAAATCCGGTGGGGACGCCTTGGCCACCGCGTAAGCGAGCTTGCCGCTCGTCATAGGACGGGCATCCAGCCCTTGCTCGAGCAGCATGCTCGTGGTGAGACGCAGATTCGGCGTGGAATCGTCGACGATTAGGACGCTCGGTTTCGGCTGGTCGTCTTTCATGGGAGCACCAAGATGAACGGTCTACGGCCAATCCGACAGAGCATGCGCGAGTTCGGCGATGTCGAATGGCTTCTTGAGAATATGCACGGCGGGAAACCGGTCGAGAATGGAAGGGATCCGTTCGTCGGCGTGACCGGTCGCAAACAGAACCTTGAGCTCCGGTCGCATGCCGCGCAGCCGGCTCAACGTTTCCACGCCATCCATGCCGGGCATGTTGATGTCGAGCATGACCACATCGACCTCCATGCCGGCATCCAGACGTCGAAGTGCCTCGATGCCGCTGCTCGCGGCCTGGGCATGGTGACCGAGAACATCGAGCAAGCTCAAGACGGTGCCACGGACCAGTTCTTCGTCGTCGACCAGCAGGACGCTCAGCGGACGACCCGCGCCGAGAGACCAAAGGTCGGTGCGATCCTTTAGATTGGCGAACACCTGCACGGACGGAAATGCCATCGAGACCCGCGTACCAACCCCAGGCTTACTTTGGATGTCCAGGGTTCCTCCGTGCGCCTTGACCGTGCCGTACACTTGCGAAAGGCCAAGGCCGGTGCCTTTGCCGATCGGTTTGGTCGTAAAAAACGGCTCGAGAGCGCGCGCCAACACCTCCGGCGACATGCCGTGTCCGTTGTCCTGAACCGCCACTTCAACGAAGCCTTGGCCGAGGTTGCGGCTGGACAGGGTGAGGGTGCCATGGTCGGGCATGGCATCGAGCGCATTCACACACAGATTCATGAGGGCGTTTTGAATACTGCTGGCTTCACCAAACACAGGAGGCAGATTCGGTGCCAAGTCGCATCCGATAGAGACTCGCTTGAGCGTGGTGCGTTCGAGGAGACCCGCTTCGTGCTGCACGAGCTCGTTGAGGTCGAGCTTGCGCGCGGACTCCAATTGTTTGCGGCTGAAATCCCGCAGCCCCTTGACCAGATCGCGACCGCGAACCGCCGCATCCAATAGAGCATCGGCATCCTTGCTTAAGACTGGATCGTTCTTGTGCCTTGCTTTCAGCAGAGACCCGATTGCCATCACCGCGCCAAGCACATTGTTCATGTCGTGCGAGACGCCGCTGGCCAGCCGTCCCAGACTTTCCAAGCGCTGCAAGTGATTCACCTCGCGCTCCAGCTCGTGGCGCTCTGCTTCGGCGGCCTTGCGCGCGGTCAAGTCGGTGAACGACACCAGAACACGGGAAAGATCGCTGGCGTGACCTGGCAGAACAGACAGGCGAAGCTGCAAGTGGAGGACGTTACCGTGAGCATCGAGGTGGGGTGTTTCCGTTTCGACCTTGCCCTTTCCCGCGAAAAGTTCGGCCATCTTCTCGGCAAAGGCAGCCAGCGCGCCTTCATTGAGGTACGTGAGAAAGTTCCTCGAGAGCTCTTCCGGGGAGGTCGCGCCCAGAAGCTTGAGGCTCGCATTGTTGACCTTGAGGATGCGTACGCCCTTGGCAAGGTCGACGATCTCTTCAGGATGCTTCCTCAAATAGTCACGCAAGTCCGCGACGCCTTGAGCACGTAGCTCGGAAAATCGGACGGCGATCGCCGAAAGATCCTCTTCCCATACGGCCACCGGCGAATGCTCGAACAGCTCCCGGAAACGCACTTCACTCTCGCGGAGGGCCGCCTCTGCCTCTTCTCGCTCGGTCACGTCGCGGTTGGCGCCGCGATAGCCAACCAGGGTGCCCGATCCATCGAACACGGGAAAGCCCGTGGTTTCGAACCGGACTGGATGGCCATCCTTGTGTCGGCAGGTGTTGGGGAGGTTCGAAAACGCTTCCTTGCGGCTGACCCTCTGCATTGCCGCCGGCAAGCGCGCGACGCGATCCTGGTCGGGCCAGAGGTCGTAGTAGTGGTGCCGCCCCACCAATTCCTCCGGCTTGTAGCCAAGGAGATGCTCGACCACCGAGCTCGAGTACGTGTAGAGGCCTTGGGCATCGACTTCCCAGATCCACTCATTCGCTGCCTCACTGATTTGATGGAGTCGTTCCGAGAGATCGTGCAGCGCCTTCTCGGCACGCTTTTGCTCGGTGATATCACGTGCGACGATTACAGCGCCTGCGATGGTGTCGGTCGAATTGCGAATTGGCGCATAGCTATAGCTGCCGACCCATGTCTCGCCGGTGTCTTTCCGACGTATTTGGTACTCGACGTTGGTGCCGGACTCGCCCCGCAGCGCACACTGAACCGGCCATTGTTCAACCGGGACCGGCGCGCCGGATGGAAAGAACAGCTCGCGAATGCTCCGAAACTCAGCGAAGCTACGGAGGCACTCTTGCTTGTTGCTGAACCTGTGAAAGGCGGCGAACGCGTCGTTGAAATCGATGAAGTGCCCTTGGGTGTCCGAAATAAAGACCGCGTCGGTCATGCTGTCGAGAGCTGCCGCCAACTTGGCCCGGCTGGCGGTGTTCTCCAACTCGGCGGCCCGAGCCCGTTTGCTTTCGGTGACATCCGCAAGCATGGACAAGAGCAACTTCTCGCCTTGAATGTCGATGAGGTCTGCGGACAAGAGACAGTCGATTTGGCTTCCGTCCTTGCAGCGCAGGGCGACTTCATGGTTGCGCAGATGACTATCGCGCTGGAGTGCTTGCAAGGCTTCCTGGCGCTTCCGCGGCTGTATGGCACCGAGCGCAAACGGCGTGGTTCCGAGCAGCTGTTCGCGCGGGTAGCCGGTCGCGCGACAGAACTCTTGGTTCACATCGATGATGGAGGCATCGACCATCCGACTGATGACCCCCAGCATGGGAGCAGACTGAAAGGCCTTAGCGAAGCGTTCTTCGCTCGACTGCAGTGCTTGCGCCATCGCCTCCCGCTCGGCGGCGGCCTGTTTGCGTTCGAGGGCAAGGCCCAGCGTTGGAGCGATGCCTTCGAGGAACGAGATTTGCTCGGGCGAAAAAGCCTGCGGACGACGATCGTTCAACTGCAGAATGCCGAGGATGCGGTCGCCGGAACGGACGGGAACCACGAGCACGGACTGGTACCCAAACCGAAAGCAGGGGTTGCGCGCCGAATGGCGTTGAGCACGCTTGCTCGGCTCGGGAAGCATGGCCGGAGAATTGTCGATGCAAGCGCTGCCGTTCGGCGTGAAGACCGCGCTCGTCGTGTCGGTTTGCCCGCGAGCCACGCGGCGGCAGGCGCAATCGGTGCCTGGGTGAAGACAGCGTTCGGCTTCCAGGAACTCCTGAGAAAATCCCTCGTGAACGGCGTAGCCGAGGTCGCCGTTCTCCACCAGGCGAATCACGGCCGCATCCACTTCCAAGGCCGCGCGTAGCGCCGTCAGAATAAGTCTGGCCGCGGTGATCGGATCGTCGGTGCGGTTGAGAATGCCGAGGATCTCGATGGTCAGGCTGCGTTCCTGCTCGGCACGCTTGCGCTGGCTGATGTCGTGGACCTGGCTGACGAAATGGGACGGATTCCCGCTCCGATCACGCACCAGCGAAAAATCCACCTGAACCCAAATCCAGTGTCCATGCTTGTGCCGGTAGCGCTTCTCGAGGCGATGCGTGGCTTTCCCGTCTTCTGCGTGCGTGGCCAGCTGGCGCCCTTCGAGGGTGAGTCGCCGATCATCGGGGTGAGTCAAGGACAAGATCTCGACATCGAGCAACTCATCCTTGCTGAAACCGAGCATGTCGCAAAACGCCTGATTCACCTTCGCCAGTTTGAAATCGAGACGGGTGAGTACGATGCCGATTGGCGCGTGCTCGAAGGCTCCTTCGAAGCGGGCCATATTCTCTGCGGCCACGGCTTCGACGTCGGCCTGGGCCGTGACGTCCATCAGGAAGCCATACCAAAGGGTGCTACCGTCCGGCTCGCGTTGCGGAACGGCCCAGGACTCATGCCATCGCCACCCCTTGCTCGAATGCTGAAAGCGCCATCGCTGGTGGTAAGGCGCGAGCCCTTCCGACGACACTGCTAGGGCTTGCCTCAAGCGCTCGATATCGTCGGGATGGATGCGCGTGACGAACCCTGATAAATCGGTAGCCAAGCCGGACGCCGGCACGCCGTAGAAATCGTCATCAACCGGGGACACGTGATGCAAGGTGGCCCGTCCGTCGCGATCCATGCGGAGCATGCCGACCAAGCCGGGCGTACTCGCCGCAACCTTCTGGATCTGCTCCGCGCGCCGCTCGGCATCCGCCTTCGCCAACTTGAGCGAAGCCAGCTCCCACGACAGACTGGCGAGCCGTTCGACCATGCGGTTGTCAGCTTCGTCGTAACAGCTCGGTTTGTTCGCCAACCCGACCACCGCGCGAACCTTCCCCTTGCGCACCACCGGGACAACCAGCTCCCTTCCGACCGGCACACTGCCGTGGGGAAACGGCCAGGCATTCGCGGATGTCGATGGCTCGTTGTGGACCACCGCACGCCGCCGCTTCACAGCCTCGGCCCACGCGCCCTGCAAGGTAAGCAGCAGAGGCGAGCCTTTACCTCCGTAGCCGTGCGCCTCGACTTGCGTGCTCCAGGCCTGCGGCCGGATGCACCTTTCGTCCTCGTCGAGAAACGAGAATGCGCCCACCGCGCTTCCGGTCAATGCCTGCAGTTCGTCGAGGCTCGCACAGAGTAGCTTCTCGAGGCCGAGGTCGTCGGCTTGCTCCACCAGACGAGTGTGGGCTTCCAGCGCAGCGGCATGGCGAATCCGAGATCCGATGTCCTCCAGTGTGATCGCGACGCGACTTTGCGGAAGCGACGTCGCCCGCAGGTTGAGCCAGACCTGACTTCCATCGAGCCGCTCCAGCACCATTTCGCCCGGCTTCTCGTCCTGGCCAAGCCGAGCAAGTTGCGCCAGTTCGACGTCGCGAAAAGGCACCGAGCTGCGCGGCCGACGGACGACGTCGAACGCGGCCCGAATCGCCATGCGACCGTGCATCTCGCTTGCTCGAACGCCCAAAAAAGTTTCGGCCATGCGATTGGCGACAAGAACGTGGCCAGCGTGATCGAGAACAAGAAGGCCTACCGGCAAAGCGTCTGAGAGCGGACCGGGCAGAGGATCTTGGTCGGGAATACCTGAGCCGCCTACCATCTCTACTTCGCCGCTCTGATTGTGGGCGATTACTGTGTTGCCGCTCATCTTCCTTTGCATTGCGCAGCTGTCTTCCCGCTAATCAGCGTCTGTTTCCTGCGACTGTTTCGTGCCTTGGCTGAATACCCTGGATTGATTAGATCAGCTTCGCCTGAACGGCCAGCGCGGCCAGCGCCGCCGAGTTGTGCAAGCCGAGCTTCTGCATGATGTTCGCGCGATGAACGCTGACGGTGGCCGGGCTCAGGCCCAGATTTTGGGCGATATCCTTGGTCACGAGACCGCGACCTATCAGCCCCAGCACTTCCAGCTCACGCTCCGTAAGCACGGCCCGCAGGCGGTCACGCATCGCCGATGCTTCTTGAGACGCATCTTGCACACGTCGCAGCCGCGCTTCGATGGCCGCGATCAGCTCGTGGACCGAATAGGGTTTGGTGAGGTAATCGTCGGCTCCGGACGACATTCCACTGCGCATGCTCGCGCGGTCGACGCGACCGGAGGCCAGGATCATCGGCAAGCTGGCAAGACGCTCGTCTTTGCGTATTTCGGCCAGCAAGGACAGCCCGTCCATGGCGGGCATCTGAATGTCGGCGACCAAGATGTCGACGTGGCCGTCACGCAGAAGTTGAAGAGCCTCTAGCCCGTCGCTTGCGACGATCACCTCCCAGTTCGCGCGCAAAAGCGGGATACACGCTGCTGTCGCGTTGAGGATCTGCGGATCGTCGTCGACAAGAAGCACTTTCATAGGATATGGCGCGCGATGCGCCATGACGCCAATCGCGACGGGTCATCATGCAACACCTCCGGGCAGAGTGCAACTCGTCGAACCGCCATCACGCCCCGGACCCAGCCGCGAAAGTGCGTTCGAGGGGCGTCGTCGGAGCCGTCGCAGCCAAAGTCGGCGGCGGGCGCAGAACATATTCACACAGAGTTAGTCAGCATTTAAGAGCTGTAAAACTGTAATTGTCGGCCGTCTTGGGGCGGCCACAGTCGAGCATGCGAACGACACGGTGATTGTGTCTCTAAAGTTTTCCAATTGCAGGGCCGATGAAGTCAACGCTCATCGAAGCACGAGCGCAAGAGAGCGAACGGTCATGTGCGATCATCGGGACCAAGCAAAAAGCGCCATTACCCAGGAAGACTACGGAACCACTCCTCAAGGGAGCAGGTGGGTGTAATGGACGGTTGTAAGGTCAAGCTGAAGATCGAGGAATTGGCCGGTGCCATCGTGGCAGCCGAAGCCGATGACGCCGAGTCCGTGGCCCTGGTTCGCCGCTTGCTGGACGAGATTGAGCAGAGTGCCAAAAGCCAGGAGTTACTCGAGCCCGTTGCGGATGCGCTCGGCGATCTCTCGACGCTGGGCCGTGCGCTCGCCGGCCATCCCAGCGCGACCGATCTCCAGCATGTTGCCGAGGCCGTGGACGAGGCGCAAAAGCAGCTGGCCCGTTGCCACGCGGCGCGGGCAGCGTCCTGCAGATTCAACCAGGCGAATCTCAAGCAAATTGGCTCGGCACCCAGCGGGGCGCAGTCTTTCGCCGGCACCAAGCAGCGCGACGCGGACACCATCGCGCTCATCGGCGAGTTCCTTTCCGAAAGCGAGGAAGGGCTTTCGCGCGCCGACCAAATCTTGATGACGATCGAGGATAGCGAAGCCAGCGCAGATTCCATCAATGGTCTGTTCCGGGTCTTCCACACCATCAAGGGCGTCGCTGGATTCCTGGAGCTGTTCGATATTCAATCGCTGGCACACACGACGGAATCGCTGCTCAACGGCTGCCGTGAAGGCCTGTACCCGCTCATTGGCGCGCGTCTCGATTTGGTCTTCGATGCCACGGCGATGATGCGAAAGATCCTGGCCGAGCTTGCCGCGGCCGTGGAGGCCAGCCAGGAATTCATCACCGCGCAGGATATCCCGACCTTGGTGGCACGCCTGCAGGCCGCGCTCGATCCGACTTTCGAGGGCGGCTCGCGCAAGGCGGAAGAGCGCGACCACCTGGAGTCAGTGAACGAGGATGTCCGGCTGCCTGGGCCGTCGCCTCCGCCCGACGAGGCTCCTCCTGTAGAATCCTCTCAGAGTATCGCCGCTGAAGCCACCGCGGCGGCCCCAGCACCGACCAAAGCGCCGGGCAGTGAAAGCGGTGGGGATACCAAGTTACGCGCCACCATCAAAGTCGACTTGGAGCGAGTGGATCGCTTGGTCGAGATGATTGGCGAGCTGGTCGTGGTCGAGGCCATGGTCGTGGGCGCACCCGAAATCGCCCATTCCGCCTCGGCCCGCGTGCGCAATTGCCTCTCGCAACTCGAGAAGGTCACGCACGATTTGCAGGACGTGGGCATGCGCATGCGCATGCTGCCGGTGTCCGGCGTGTTCCAGAAGATGGCGCGTATGGCGCGCGACGTGGGACGCAAGGCTGGCAAGCAAGTGCGCGTGATCCTGTCGGGCGAGCAGACCGAGATGGATCGCAGCATGGTGGAGCAGATCTCGGATCCGCTGGTGCACATGATCCGCAATTCCATCGATCACGGCATCGAGCCACCGGACGTGCGGCACAAGTTGGGCAAGCCCGAGGAAGGCAAGGTACGCCTGTCGGCCTACCACGAAGGCGGGCACGTGGTCATTGAGATTGCAGACGACGGGCGCGGACTCAATCGCGAGGCAATTCTCAAGAAGGCCATCGCGCAGGGATTGATCAGCGCGACGGACACGTTGCCCGAAGACGAGATCAATGCGCTCATCTTCGCGCCAGGCTTTTCGACCGCCGAAAAAGTGACCGACATTTCCGGCCGCGGCGTCGGCATGGACGTGGTCCGGCGGAACATCGATGCCATGCGGGGACGGGTGACGATCAAGTCCGTTCCTGGGCAAGGCACGACCTTCAAGATCACGCTGCCCCTGACCCTGGCCATCATCGACGGCATGCTGGTAGCCTGCGGAAAAGAGCGCTACATCATTCCGACGCTGTCGATCATCGAGTCTATCCAGCCCGAGGCCGCGATGCTGGTGACCCAGGGCGGGAGCAACGAAATGCTCAACATGCGCGGGAATATCCTGCCACTTCTGCGCATGGATCGCCTATTGGGCGCCAAGGATGCAATTCAGGATCCCAGCAAGGGTCTCGTCGTCATCATCGAAGGCTCGGGCCGTCGCGTGGGTCTGCTGGTCGATGAGGTGATCGCGCAGCAACAGGTCGTCATCAAGAATATGGGCGAAGGCGTGGGCGAAGTCCCCTTCGTATCGGGCGCCGCGATTCTGTCCGACGGACGGGTGGGCTTGATCGTCAACGTCGAAGGGATCGTTTCACTGATTGTCGAAAGAAGGCACCGGGGTTTTGCTGGCGAGGGATCGCCAGCGTCCGCTGGAGCCGCGAGCGGAACAGACTAATTCCGAGAAAAGAGGCGCGAGCGTGAATAGCCAAGGCGAAAAGCAGGAGAGAACACTGATCGAGGGAGCCGCTGCGGTGGGCGAGCAGCTTGCCGGCAAGTACATGACCTTCAAGCTAGCGAATGAGGAATACGGCCTGGAGATCCTGAAGGTGCGAGAGATCATCGGCCTCATGGACATCACTCGCGTGCCCTGCACGCAGGAGTTCATGAGCGGCGTGATCAATCTGCGCGGCAAGGTGATTCCGGTCATCGACTTGCGCTTGAAGTTCGGCATGGAGCGCTGCCAAGTCACGGAGCAGACCGTGATCATCGTGGTGCAATACAGCCTGCACGGCCGCAACATGACCATGGGCCTCTTGGTGGACCAGGTGCTGGAAGTACTGTCCATCGAAGCGGCAGCGATCGAGCCGCCGCCGGAGTTTGGCAGCAGCACTCTGCGCAGCGACTTCATTCTGGGCATCGGCAAGGCCGAAAAGCGCGTGATCTTCTTGCTCGATATCGGGCGGATTTTGAATGCCGAAGAAGCGGGCGCCGTGGCCGAGGCCACGGTCGCGAGCTGACGGCGCAGCTAATGAATTTTGATTCTTAAGGATTAGGAAAGGAACAGGACCATGTTCAAGAAGACGAAAGTTACGACGTTGGTGACGATGGCACTAGCCGCTATGGCGCTTCTGATTGCGGCCATGGGAATCCAAGGGGCGCGCACCATAAGGCAGATCGACGACTCCTACACTCTTCTGTACGACCAGAACACTGTGGGACTGAAGCAGGCAGGCGACGCCGTCACGTTCTACTATCGGGCATGGACCAACATCGAAGAGGCCCTCACTCTTACCGACGCGAGGGACCAGCAAGCCGGGCTAGAATGGGCTGAAAAGCTGGTTGCCCAATCCGAGGCGGCGCTCGCGAATTTCGACAAGGCAGTCAAGCTTCCAGCGCTTCGGGCGGCGCTTGTGGAATTCAAACCGATTCACGAAAAGGGAATCAGCGAATTGAAACAGATGCTCGCCGATGCTCGCAGGGGACAAGTCCAGGCAGTGCTGAAGGCGCTCAGCGAAGGCAAGCTGCAACGCGATCGGCGAGCTGTGGGCGCTGCCGCAGAGAAGTTAACCCAATTGCTCGACGAACGAGCGGCCAAGCGTTCGGAGGACAATAGTGCCGATTCGAACGCATCCATTCGTACGACCTGGGGATTCTTGGGAGCGGCCATGCTGCTCGCCCTCGCCCTGGGATTCCTGCTGTTCAAGCGCGCGAGTGGACTGTTTGGCCAACTCAACAGTGAGACCGAGCGTCTGGCCTCGGCCGCCGTAGAGGGCAAGCTGCAGAATCGCGCCGACACTTCGGATGCCTACCCGGAATGCCGACCAATCATGGAAGGCTTCAACAAGATCCTCGATGCGGTCATCAACCCACTCAACGTGACGGCGAAGTACGTGGACAGTATCTCCAAGGGAGATATTCCAGAAAAGATCACCGACACCTACAATGGTGACTTCAACGTTATCAAGACCAACCTCAATGCCTGCATCGACCAGCTGAGCAGCCTCATCCGCGAGATGAATCGCATGAGCACCGAGCACGATCGCGGCGACATCGACGTCGTCATCCCGGCCGACAAGTTCCACGGCGCCTACCAGACCATGGCCACGGGCGTGAACACCATGGTGAACGGTCACATCGCGGTCAAGAAGAAGGCCATGGCCTGCATCGCCGAGTTCGGCAAGGGGAACTTCGAAGCAACTCTGGAAAAGTTCCCGGGCAAGAAGGTGTTCATCAATGACACCATCGAGCAGCTACGCACCAATCTGAAGACGTTCATCGCCGAGATGGCTCGCATGAGCACGGAACACGACAAGGGCGATATCGATGTCAGCATCCCAGTGGACAAATTCCAGGGTTCGTACCAGACCATGGCCACGGGCGTGAACACGATGGTGATGGGCCACATCGCGGTCAAGAAGAAGGCGATGGCCTGCCTCGCCGAGTTCGGCAGGGGAAATTTCGAGGCACCCCTGGAAAAGTTCCCAGGCAAGAAGTCCTTCATCAACGACACCATCGAGCAGGTTCGCGCCAATTTGAAGGCGCTCATCGCCGACGCCGGCATGCTGTCGCGTGCGGCCGTAGACGGCAAGTTGGCCACGCGGGCCGACGCCTCCAAGCACCAGGGCGACTTCCGCAAGATTGTCCAGGGTGTGAACGACACACTCGACGCGGTCATCGGGCCGCTCAATGTGTCTGCGAAGTACGTGGACCAAATCTCGAAGGGCGACATCCCTGCGAAGATTACGGACACCTACAACGGGGACTTCAACACCATCAAGAACAACCTCAACCAGTGTATCGATGCCGTCAACGCGCTGGTGGCGGATGCCTCAATGCTGGCCAAGGCTGCGGTGGAGGGAAAGCTGGCCACGAGAGCCGACGCCTCGAAGCACTTCGGCGACTATCGCAAGGTCGTGCAAGGCGTGAACGACACCCTGGACTCGGTCATCGGACCACTCAACGTGTCAGCCAGGTACGTGGACCAAATCTCGAAAGGCAATATCCCGGCGAAGATCACGGACACCTACAACGGAGACTTCAACACCATCAAGAACAACCTCAACCAGTGCATCGATGCTGTGAACATGCTGGTTGCGGATGCCGCCATGCTGGCCAAGGCCGCGGTGGATGGCAAGCTGGCGACGCGAGCCGATGCTTCCAAGCACTTCGGCGATTATCGCAAGGTCGTGCAGGGTGTGAACGACACCCTGGACTCGGTCATTGGACCACTCAATGTATCTGCCAGGTATGTTGACCAAATCTCGAAGGGCGAGATCCCGGCAAAGATCACGGACACCTACAACGGGGACTTCAACACCATCAAGAACAACCTCAACCAGTGCATCGATGCAGTCAACATGCTGGTTGCGGATGCTGTCATGCTCTCCAAAGCCGCAGTAGACGGAAAGCTAGCCACCAGGGCGGATGCCTCGAAACACCATGGCGACTACCGCAAGGTCGTTCAGGGCGTGAACGACACCCTGGACGCGGTCATCGGGCCACTCAACGTGACGGCCAAGTACGTGGACAGCATCTCGAAGGGTGAAATTCCGGCGAAGATCGTCGACAACTACAATGGCGACTTCAACCTCATCAAGAACAATCTCAACCAATGCATCGAAGCAGTGAATATGCTGGTTGGCGATGCTCTGATGCTTGCCCAGGCGGCGGTCGAAGGTAAACTGACCACGCGCGCCGATGCGACGAAACATTCGGGCGATTTCAAACGGATCGTTCAGGGCGTCAACCAGACTCTCGACGCCATCCTCGAACCCATCAATGAAGCGGCCGGCGTGCTTGAAAAGCTGTCCCAGCGCGATCTACGCGTCCGCGTGAAGGGCAACTACAACGGCGACCACGCCAAGATCAAGGAATCGGTCAACGCCACGGGTGAGGCTCTTCACGACGCGCTCCTGCGGGTCGCGGTTGCAGTGGACCAAGTGTCCTCGGCGTCCGGACAGATCGCTTCGTCCAGTCAGAGCGTGGCCGACGGCGCCTCGCAACAGGCGAGCGCCCTGGAAGAAACCTCGTCCAGCCTCGAGTCCATGAGTGCCATGACCAAACGTTCTGCTGACAACGCCCAACAAGCCAACGGCCTGGCCCAGACAGCCAAGGGCGCGGCGACCGAGGGCGCATCGGCGATGGAACAAATGGGCACGGCCATGACCAAGATCCGGGCATCCGCCGAAGGGACGTCGCAGATCATCAAGGACATCAACGAAATCGCCTTCCAGACCAACTTGCTCGCCTTGAACGCGGCGGTCGAGGCGGCGCGAGCGGGCGAGGCGGGCCGCGGATTCGCCGTGGTCGCCGAAGAGGTGCGCAGCCTGGCCTTGCGGTCCAAGGAAGCGGCCATGAAGACCGAGGTGCTGATCAAGGAGTCCGTGCGACAAGCCGAAGAAGGCGAGGTCACGGCCAAGGGCGTGTCGACGAAGCTGGGAGAAATCGTCACCGGCGTCACCAAGGTCACCGACATCGTTGCCGAAATCTCCGCCTCGGCGAAAGAGCAAGCGGGCGGCATCGACCAGGTCAACCGCGCGGTCACCGAAATGAACAAGGTCACGCAGCAAAACGCGGCCAATTCCGAGGAATCGTCCTCGGCCGCGGCCGAGCTGTCGAGCCAATCGGAGGAGCTGGCTGCCATGATCGGGGCGTTCCAGTTGGCCCGCCAGACCAGCGGCGCCAGCCATCAACTTGGCGCCGCCAAGGTCGACAAGAGACTGTCCACTTCGCGCGCTCCACAACGCACCAATGGCAAGAACGGCAACAATGGCAAGAACGGCTCCTCGTCGCTCAAGCCCGAAGACGTGATCCCTCTCGAAGAGGAAGCGGCCACGTTCAAGGATTTCTAACCCTCACTTAAGCCCTCTCCCCACGCGTGTGGGGAGAGGGACCTACCTCAGATGGAAACATCGACCTTCCGCCGCTTCTGCTCCATCGCCTACGAAAAGGCAGGCATCACACTGGGAGACAGCAAGGAGGCGCTGGTCGAGGCGCGGGTGGGCAAGCGCATGCGCGCGCTGGGGCTCGGCAGCGAGAAAGAATACCTGACCGTTCTCGAGAAGGATCCGAACGGCGAAGAGATCATCCAGTTTCTCGACGTCATTTCGACCAACCATACGTCCTTCTTCCGTGAGCCCGACCATTTCGAGTTTCTACGTTCGGTGCTTGCCGACTGGAGGCGCGAGGGAATGCGCAAGCTGCGCGTCTGGTCCGCGGCCTCGTCGACGGGCGAAGAACCGTACACCATTGCGTTTACCATCGCCGATGCATTGGACGGCGATGACGTCGACTGGCGTATTCTCGCCACCGATATTTCCACCAAGGTCTTGGCCAAGGCCGAGGCCGGAACTTTTGCGAACAGCAAGCTGACCGGATTGGCGCGCGGCGAGCTGAATCGCTTTTTCGAACGCGGACCAGGCAAGGACGAGCACACGGTGCGGCCGGCGATGCGGACCAAGATTGCCTTTCGTCGCCTCAACCTCATCACCCCGCCCTATCCCATGCGTGGCCCCTTCGACATCATCTTCTGTCGCAACGTCATGATCTATTTCGATCAGGCGGTACGCCAGAAAGTCATTTCGGGCATGGAACGACTGTTGCGCCCCGGCGGCTATCTGCTTATCGGCCACGCCGAGGCACTGTCAGGCGTACGCACCGGACTGCGCATGATCCGGCCGTCGATCTTCTTGCAATCCGACGCGGCCGCGGAGGTTGCGCTGTGACCCTGGTGACGGTGGACATCGCGGACCTCAAAACCACGACGGATCCCGACGCTGTCCTCGTCACCTATGCCTTGGGCTCGTGCATCGCCGTGATCGTCTATGATCCCGTGCGCAAGGCGGGAGGCATGATCCATTACATGCTGCCGCTGAGCGAGACGTCGCCAGAAAAGGCAAAAACGCGACCCGCCATGTTCGCCGACACAGGAATCCCACTGCTCTTTCACGCGATGTACGAACTGGGCTGCAAGAAGACCGACCTCATCGTCAAGGCCGCCGGAGGCGGCGCGCTTTACGATGACCACGGACACTTCGCCATTGGCCAACGCAACTACACCATCTTGCGCAAGATGTTTTGGAAAGCAGGGGTCATGATTGCCGCCGAAGACGTGGGCGGTAACAAGTCGCGTACGGCACGGCTGTTCATTGCCACTGGCCGCTGCACCATCAATTCCATAGGCGAGGAGTCAGAGCTGTGATTGAACGAATCGAAATACTCGCTGGCATCAAGAAGCTGCCCACCTTTTCACCGACGGTGGTGCGCCTTTCCGAACTGGTCAACGATGCCGAGGCCGGCCCTGGTGAATTCGAGGCCGTGGTTCAACCCGACATGGCGCTGACCGCGAATCTTCTGCGCATGGCCAACTCGGCCTATTTTGGATTGTCCCGCCGGATCGGCAGCGCGCGCGAGGCCATCACGTTGCTGGGCGTTCGCCGCGTCTTCGAATTGGGTGCCATGGCCGCGGTCGATGCCGTCGTGCCCGAGACCCTGCCTGGCTATGGCATTGATGCCAGCGTGTTCTGGACCCATTCCGTGGCCGTCGCCATCATCGCCGAACGACTTTCCAAGGAGCGCAAGTTGGCCACGCCCACGCTGACCTTCACGGCTGGCCTTCTGCACGACGTGGGCAAACTGGTGATCAGCAGTTTTCTCGCGGAGCGCATCGAAGCCCTGCGCCGGGAGCTGGCAGCCGGGGACAGGTCCCTGATCGCATGCGAACAAGAGCTCCTGGGCGCCGATCATGCGCAGATCGGCGCCGAGCTGGGATTGGTGTGGAATCTGCCTCAGGAGGTCGTGCAGGTGATCGCGTACCACCACGCTCCGGATGAGGTCGACGAGGACCGAGGGGACGTGATGGTGGATCTCGTACACGCAGCAGATTGTCTGTCCCATTCCATGGGATTCGGCGCCGACGTGGGCGGAATGCAACGGCAGGTCGACAACGCGGCCATCGCTCGACTCGGCCTGCGCCACATCGACCTGGAACACGTAGCCAGCCGCGCCCTCCCGGAAATCGAGGGTCTGTCGCAGTTCGGTCGTGCGCCGAAGAAAGGCACGGGAGCATGAGCTATCGCATCCTGGTGGTGGACGACTCGGCGGTCTCGCGGCGGATGGTGTGCAGAGCCATCATCATGTCGGGTCTCGACGTCAGCGAGATCCTCGAAGCCAGCAACGGCCAAGAGGCACTCGATCTACTGAGCAAGTCGTGGGTAGACATCGTGCTGGCGGACATCAACATGCCGGTCATGAACGGCGCCGAGATGGTGCGGGAGATGGCCAAGCGCGACTTCATGTCGGTCACGCCCGTCATCGTCATCTCGTCGGAAAAAAGTGAAAAGCGCATGGACGAGCTGCTGGGTCTCGGCGTCCATACCTACCTAGGCAAGCCCTTTAGGCCCGAGCAGATCAAGCAGGTGATCGGGGATCTTTTGCGCGAACGCAAGGAGGCTGGCCATGGCTAGTGCACCGAGCTCGGAATCGCTCTCGCATACCTTGATCGGTCTGCTTGCGGATGCGGCCTTTATCTTCGCCGAACCCACGCACGCGCCCTTGCCCGCCACTGGGAATGCCATTGTGGCTCGATTGACCATGGCGCGTGGCGAGTCCTGGGAATTATGCGTGTGCGTGCAAGACAAGCTGGCCGACCTACTGGCGGCCAACCTGCTTGGAACCGAAAGCGAAACCGGCGAAGCCCGCGCCGCCGCCGCCGATGCCGTGGGCGAGCTGGCCAACATCCTGGCCGGCGCGCTGGCCGTCGAATTGTTCGGCAAAGATGTGGTCTGCCAGATTGGTATTCCCGCGGCGACGGTCGAGACTGCACGAGCGGTGAGCGATCGCCTGGCCAAGGCGACCTGTCGGGCGAATCTGCTGACCGAGGAAGGGTATGCGCTGGCCGTCGCGCTGACGCTCGTGCTGACCAGCGAGGGCGGCGCATGATCAAAGTCCTCATCGTCGATGACTCAGCGGTGGTGCGCCAGATTCTACAAGGCGCGCTCTCGTCCGATCCCGAGATTCAAGTGGTGGGCACGGCGCCCGATCCATTCGTCGCACGCGACCTCATCGTCGAGCGCAAACCGGACGTGATTACGCTCGATATGGAAATGCCACGCATGGATGGCATCACCTTTCTGCGCAAGCTCATGCACTACTTCCCCATGCCGGTGATTGTCGTCTCATCGCTGACCCCCGAGGGCAGCAAGCTGGCGCTCGAGGCCCTGTCGGCCGGCGCGGTGGACGTGATGTGCAAACCGGGCGCAGCGTTCACCGTGGGCGACATGGCGAGCGAATTGGTCGAGAAGGTCAAGATCGCCGCCTACGCCAAGGTCGGGCGCAAGGCCTTGGGCGACAGCGAGAAGCCCGGCGCGCTCGGGCGCACGACCAACAAGGTGATCGCCATCGGCGCCTCCACCGGTGGCACGGTGGCGCTGGAATACATTCTGTCGCGCATGCCCGTGGATGCACCCGGTATCGTCATCGCCCAGCACATGCCGGCCATGTTCACCAAGCAGTTCGCGGGTCGCATGGATCAACTGTCGGCCATGGAAGTGCGCGAGGCCGTGGACGGCGACTCGGTGGTTCCCGGCGTGGCGCTCATTGCGCCTGGCGACTTTCACATGCTGCTCAAGCGTTCGGGCGCGCGCTACTACGTCGCGGTCAAAACCGGCCCCATGGTGCACCGGCAGCGTCCCGCCGTCGAGGTGCTCTTCCGCTCGGCGTCGCGCGCGGCGGGTGCCAATGCCGTAGGTGTCATTCTGACAGGCATGGGCGCCGATGGCGCGCAGGGCTTACTCGAAATGAGGCAGGCCGGCGCCGCGACGGTTGCCCAGGACGAAGCGAGCTGCGTGGTCTACGGCATGCCCCGCGCCGCGGTCGAGTTGGGCGCCGCCGAGCGTGTCCTCGGGTTGGATCAGATTCCGAGAGAGATGCTTCGGTTGGCGACGAGCTAATTAGTTTGGGCTCAAATCGCGGGCCACGGCGAAGACGCCGTGGATGGCGCCGTCGGGGCCGCGGTAGGGCGTGGCGTTGAACGATACGGGGACGTGCCTGCCGGTGCTGGTCACTAGATCGAGGCGGTAGTCGCGCACCTGGCCGCTGGCGAAGGTGGCGGCCACTCCGGCACGGGCGCGATCGGTGTCGGTGAAATAGCCTTCGAAGCGCGTTCCGATCAGTTGCTCGCGCGCGACGCCGGTCAAGGTCTCGGCCGCATGGTTGACGTCCATGACCACGCCGTCGCGGCTGATGGTCACCATCAGGTCAAGCCCGCTTTCAATAAGGCCGCGAGCGTAGGCGTGGGCTTGCTCCAATTCCTGGATCAGCCGACGGGTTTCACGGATATCGCGGGCTGCCGCGAACACGCCTTGCACGACATCGTCGGCGTCGCGGTAGACGGTGGCGTTGAAGGAAACCGGAATGGCCGAGCCGTCGGCCGCGATCCAATCCAATTCGTAGTTGCGCACTTGGCCCGTGGCGAGGGTTTCGGCCACACCCTGGGCGGCGCGCGCGGGATCCAGGAAGAAGTCCTGGAACTTGGCGCGTAGCAACTGCTCACGGGGCCGGCCGCTGAGCTCCACCAGCGCTTTGTTCACGTCGCTGATGGCGCCGGCCAGATCGATGACCAGCAGGGCGTCCAGGCTGGCTTCCAGCAACCCGCGCGCGTAGGTCTTGGCCTGTGCCAGCTCGCCGAACACCGCCACCGAGACGCGGTTCACGCACACGATGGCCTCGTGAATCAGTCCGTCACTTCGATCGCGGAACACGATGGCGTTGAACACGACGGGAACCGCTTCGCCGCTCGCCGGACGCAGCTTGCGCGGTACCCCGGTGATTTTGCCGTGGGAGAAGCACTGCCCAAGATCGGCGAACAAGGCCTGCGGGTTGGCGAACAGATCGGCGAGGTTGGCGCGAATAACCTCGGCCCGGTCGCGGCCCATCAGGTCGCAGAATGCATCGTTGACATCGGTGATGCTTCCTTGCTCGGTAACGGTCGCCTGCGGTTCGCCAAGGCCGCCAAGAAGCCCAGAGGTGTAGTGGTGGGCGTAGTGCAACTGACCAAGGCGCTCTTCCGCCCGCCGGGCCTGATGCTGGGCCGAGGATTCGACGGCGGCCTTGGACATGAGCTTGAGCAAGCTGTCCACGTTGGCGCGGGTTGGAAACGCCCACTCGCGGTGCTCGGGCAAGTAGACCAGTTCGTGGATCACGAAGGCCCCGTCGGCGTCATCCTGCTGCTGCTGGGTCAGCTCGGATAGGCGCTGGATGGTCCCGGCGTAGTCAACCAGGTCGCCTTGGCCGTAGCCAGTGCAGTAGGGCTTGATGGTCAACAGGGGGCCGAAGGTGCCGCCGTCGAAGAGCCAGAACGGGAACCACTTGCACACGTTGTAGCGGCTCGCGTGCTTGGCGCAGTGGTTGTGCTGATCTAGGAATGGGCACGGATCGTAGGTGAAAGTCGCGGTCTTGCGCGCATACCGGCAACATTCCCCGCACTGCACACAGCGGTGCCGGGTTTTGCCTGGGATCACGAAATGGCTCTTGGTGACGATGCGAACCAGCTCAGGGTTGCTGGTCGGAAGTCCCTGCGCAACCAGCCAGTCACCGCGCGCCTGCGCGTCGAGCTGGTTGTACGACTCTAGCTTGGGCCAGATGTCGGGCGACCAAGCGCTACGCTGCGGCCGGGTGGCAGATGCGTGTCGCTCGCGCTTGTGTTTGTGACTCAATGTCGCCGCCGTCCTACGAATCAGTTAGCGTCCCAGAGTACCACAGGCTGGTCCAGCCCGACTTTTCAGCCCGCGGAGAAGTTGCTACGCGAAAAGGAAGAGGTTTCTCGGGTGAGGGCTCATTTTACGTTTGCGTTGACCTCCGGTACCATCGGCCGACCGATGCCGCCGCTGGAGCCGCCAGAGCCGAATCCATATTCTCCGCCAGAGGAAGCTGCCCGGCCTGATTGCCTTGCGAACGCCCTGCTGCCGACGCGCGAAGAGATCGAGGCTTTCATTGGTCCGAGCAGTCGAGTGTATTTGGACTTGCTGCAGCCAGTGCAAGCGCGGTGGCGACTCTTCGCGGGATTCAATCTCGCGGCCGCCTTCTTCAATGCCTCTTGGCTACTGTACCGCAAGATGTACACCGAATTCGCAGCAGTGACGGCCATCGAAGCGGTCGTCGTCAGTCTCGGTCCCCGAAACGATCCCTTGCTGCGCCTGGGGGTTATTCTGGGAGCGGCTATCACCCTCGGAAGCATCGGGAACGGGCTTTATTTGCGGCGATTGCGTGTGGCCATTGGGCGAGCGCGGAACCGAGAGTCTGATGCGCAAGCTCGGCTGTCGTTGCTATCACGGTGGGGAGGAACGTCCTGGTTGGCTACGGGTATTTGTGTACTCACGAATTTGGGATTCGTCGTCGCTCGGGCGGTCGGATGGATTCGTCACTTCTGAAACGGAGAAACCCGTGATACGTCACTTGGCCTTGGTTGCTTCCTTCTCAGTGCTAGTGGCTGCCGCTGCACACCTAGTCTATCAATACCTGCTGTATTCAGAGCAGGTCATACACGCACTCATGTTTCGCTGAGGCACCTGGATGCTTACGCTGCTCAAGCAGACGGTTCTGTCCATACCTCACTTCTGGTGGATCACTTGCTGTCTAGCCACTATGTGTGCCGGCCAGGTTGCCATTTTACGCAGCTTGTTCAGGCAGCGTCAGAATTGTCTCGCACTCGAAGACAAGGCTAGTACCGGTGAGCTCAGCCCGACCGCTTCGCTTGGTATGCCGACCATCTGGCCCACCGTTCTTTCGACAAGCTGTCCGATTGTTACTGCGGGCCTCGTTGCATGGACGCTTGAGTTCGCGCGTAGGCTCGTTCTCAGTCCACCGTCCCTTGATCCGGAGATAAGAGCTTCGAACATCTCGGCGGGTCTGGAAGGCCTCCTAAACGTGGTGCCGTGGAGCGTGCTCTTCTTTGTTCCAAGCATCCTGATGGCTGCAACGTCTATCGGCTTGGGCGTGACCATTCGCGCACGAGCGCGGCGAATTGCGTCCGCAGTCGAACTGGCTAGCTCCGATCCGTGCGTTGCAGAGGCGCGGCTTGGCCATCATGGACCAAGCGCCGACAGCGTGGCTGCCGTGATTCTCGCATACGTTCTTCTGGGGCTCTTCCCGGTGGTGTGGGGGGCCTGGTCTCATATTATGGGATTGTCGCAGGGCTTGTCGTCTGCCCCCCACGATCCCGAACAGCGAATGAACGCGTATCTCACGACCTTCTCTCGCACGCACGCTGCCTTCGTTTCTCGGGCATCGTTGGCTTCGGCAGGAATCATCCTGGCTACGGCGTTGGCTGTGGCGCTGGTCGTGCGATGGCATCGCCGTCGCCCGGCCAACGATGGCCCAACCATTCTCTCCTGGCAGAACTCGGGCTTCTGGTCCCTCCAATGCCTGCTGGCGGCCTTGGCGTGCTTCATCCTCGCGACGCCCTACCGCGCCGAGAACAACCAGACCTGGCCCGATCCCGCCCGGCCCGGCGGCCGTTTCATCGCCCACGAGCCCAAGGCTCCGCAACTCGAAGGGCCAGATGACTTTGATGCAGCACCCGTCCTGTGGATCACGAGGAAGGATGCCACGCTCGATGGACGGGTGGTCGACCCGATCGCCCTCGAAGAAGAGCTACGAACGACAAGAGCGACTTTCAGATTGTTGCATCCTGCTGGGACTCGCTACTTGGGGCGCTTTATCGTTGTGTGTACGGCCGACACATCGACGGAGAGGCTGAACGCATTTCTCGCGGCCTGCCAGCGCAGCGGACACAACACACCGGTGTTCGCGTTCACCCGACGTGAAGACTTCCGTCGGCCAATATTAGGCGACTTCACGTTGGTTACCGCAAGCGCGGGCGTCGCAACGATTGCGCCGGACTCCTACGCCGATAGTACAGATGCCGCCGAACCAGACGTCGAGGTCCTACCGACGTGGAGATACCAGACTTATCGCGCGCTGGCAGTCGAGCTGGTAAGGCTGCGCCGCATGGGCAAGAAAGTCGTCATCAAACTGTAGAAGTGGAATGGCGCATTCGCCTCCACGCACCCCGACGCGCCCACCGTTGCCAGTGAGCGCGTCGAGTTTGGCGGCAACGATTACGGACGAGCTTCGAGCACCAGGTTGAACGGCGTTTCTGCCGCGCGACGGAAGCGGGTGAAGCCGCCTTCAAGGGCGACCCGGCGCAAACCCCCTCGCCGGCCTGTGCGCCGAGCGCCATGCCTTCAGCGGCCATGGAATTGGGCACGCACAAAAGCGTCGACGCCGCGTAGAACACGCGCCCGAGCGGGTGCAGGTTGTCCTCGAGTTTGTCGCCCGCGAAGGGCTCGACCACCATCCACGTGCCGTCGGCCGCCAGGGTTTGGCGAACGTAGCGCGCGGCCGCGGTGGGATCGCCCATATCGTGCAAGCAATCGAAGTGGGCGACGAGGTCGTAGCCGCTGCCCGCATAGTTGGTCGACGACGCCACCTCGAACACGACCCGATCCGCCACGCCGGACCGAGCGGCCCGTGCCCGCGCCAGCTCGATGGAGCCGGCGTGAATATCGAAGCCGTAGAACTTCGACGTCGGATACGCCTTGGCCATCAAGATGGTGGACGCGCCGAGACCGCAGCCCACGTCGGCGACCTTAGCGCCGCGCTTGAGCTTGCTCTCGACACCTTCCAGAGCCGGCAGCCAACTGCTGGTCAGGTTCGCCGCGTAGCCTGGGCGGAAGAAGCGCTCTGTGCCTTCGAACAGACACGGCGCATGCTCGCCCCAAGGGATGCCTTTACCGCTGCGGAAGTTGTCCGTCATACGCTCCTCGGCCTTCACGCCGGCCTCGATGACGTGGAAGAAGCCCGGAACAAAAGCCGGGCTGCCCTCGTCGGCCAGAGCAAAGGCCTGTTCGGCAGGCAGCGTGAAACGCGACGTAGCGGCGTCGTAGCTGACGTAGCCGCCGGCCGCCTGTGCCGACAACCATTCCCGCACGTTCGATCGCCTGGACGAGAAGGCGCGCTCGCTGCTGCCCTTCGCCGCCGCCATGGGGCGCAGTTTCGATCCGCAGATTCTGGCGCGCGCGCACGGCATCGGGCTCGCGGATCTCCTCTCCGCCCTCGGAGATCTCGAACGGCGGGGCATCTTTCGCGCCACGGGTCCGGGCGTCTACGATTTTTCCCACGACCTCCTTCGCCAGGCCGCCTACCAACAGCTCTCCGAACCACGTCGTCGCCTGGTCCACCTGCAGCTCGCCCGGGTGCTATCCAATTGGCCCGATCCCGACGGTGATCTGTCTGGCGATCTGGCCCATCACGCTGCGCTTGGCGGCGACAGTGAAACGGCGGCGCGAGCCTACCTGGCGGCGGCCCAGCGCTGCGTGCGACTGTTCGCCTGGGGCGAGGCCAGCGAACTCTGTCGGCGCGGCATCGAGCAGTTGCTACGGCTCGACCGCGCGACGAAGCTGCACCTGCACATCGAATTGCTCGGCGCCGAGGTGATGGGCAAGCCCAGCCCCCAGCGCGTCCGCGAGATCGATGTGGAATTGTTGCGCGCGCTCACCGCGGCCGAAGAGGCCGGTTTGCACAAGGATGCCGTGCGCGGCTACTACCTGCGCTCGGTGGTGCAATTCCGCAGCGAGAACGCGGGTGGCGCGGCGGAAACTTCGTGGCGCGCGGTGACGGCGGGTCGCTCGGCCGATGCTATCACCGCGGCTCGCAGCCAGGCCGAAGCCGGCCGCTGTCTGGTTCTGATCGAGCGTGAAATCGGCAAGGCCAAGGAGCTGCTGGAAGGGGCGCACGCGGTGCTGGTGAACGATCAGGATGACTTGATGCTGACCTGGGGCCTCGGCTTGCTCAAACGCTATACGGGCGAGCCCGAGGAGGCGACCAAGCGATTGCGCCAAGCCGCGCTGCTTGCGCGCCGAATCGATTCACACTGGGAAGAAACGGAATGTCTGCGCGCCCTGACCCTGCTGGCCCTCGAACAGGGCGACGTCGAGTCGGCGCGCGCATTTTGTCCGCTGCTGCTGGAATTGGCCGTGAAAATGGGTGAGGGCAGCGAAAGGCCGATCGCCGAAGCGCTCGAGAGCCTGGCGGGCTTGCTCCTCGGAGACCGAGCCGCGGAGAAATCCTTCGAGGCCGCGGTCGGGCGCGTGCGCGATGCCGACGCGAAGGCCATGCTGGCGACCGTGCTCAACTTCGCCGCCGGGCACGATTTGGCGCAAGGGCGCTTCGCACGCGCGCGCGACCGGGCAACCATGGCCCTGGCCGCCGCGCAGGCCGTAGAGCGCCACAACCAAGTTGCCATCGCACGCGCGACCTTGGCTCGCCTCGCGATTCGCGCGCGCGAACGCAGCAGCGCGAGCGCGCACCTCGATTCGCTGCGCTCCGAGCTAGCCATCCCCTTCGCTTTGTCCGCCTACGCGCGCAACGCCGTGGCGCTCGCCCTGCGCGAGCTCGACGGTCCGCTGGCGGAGCGCCGCCAAACTCGCGCCAAGATTTCCAGGCCCTCATCATCCCGAAGCACTTGAACCGTCACCTAGGAGGCACGCATGCCCTACCTACTCGTCGAATACGATCACGATCCGCCCATCAGCAACGACCAGCTCGCCGCCAACGGCGCCGCCCTTGGCCCCTGCCTGCAAGCGCGCAACATCAAGCGACTGCGCAGTTGGATTTCCATGGACCGCAAAAAAGGCTGTTGTGAATACTACGCCCCCGACGCCGAAACCCTGCGCGAGGCCTACCACACCGCCAAGGTGAAATTCGTCCGCGTCTGGCCGGCCATGCTCTTCGAAGGCGACGCCCCGCCCGACACCCAGCCAGGCGCCTCGTAGGAGGCGCGGTCAATCCCGCCAGCCCAGCACGGCCAGGTTACGCGGGCTGTAGGCGGCGGCAAACAACTCGACCACCGTCACTCGGTAACCGCGGCTCTGCAAGAAGAGCGCGCGGTCGAGTGCAAGAAAGCACTCCAGCACGCGACCAAGCATCGAGCGCGGCAACGACAAACGCCGTTGTGCCACGTAATGCGCGTGCGCCTTGTCTGCCGCGGCGACGACCTCCTCGCGCGACGGCGGCGGAAAGGCTCGCGCTCGACAGACCGCCTCGGCAAACACGGCGAAGCCTGCGTTGGCTTTGCGCCGGTTCACGCCGCGCATCTCCTCGCCCGCCGGGATGCAAACGCCGCGCGCCGCGAGCATGTACCGCAGCGCCAGTCGCGATTCCTTGGTGGCGAGCGCCCGACGAAGGTCGCCCTCGACGCCAGCGGTACGCGCCATCACGTTGGCCAGACCGAGGATCTCCCGAGGAAAGCTTGGGCCACCAGGCACGAGCGGCGCACGGTGCGCGCCTCGGATTTTCTGCGGGCAACAGCCGAGGAGCAGAACCTGGGCCCGCGCAGCCGCCGCCGCGCTGACCACGGCATCGCCCAGCTCACCACAACCGTGAAGCGCCATGAACAGCCGGCCAACCGTCGGTGCCCACGCTGCCAGCGGGTTATCGGTCGCCGACAGGACGTCGCTGGTCACGAAGCGCACCGGCAAGTCCCCCGCCAGCATCCGCGCCACCGCGACGCGCTCGGGATCGCGTTCCAGCCCGACCGCCGCCACCGAGAGCTCCGCCGACGCACGCCGGGTCAGGTGTCCACTGCCCGCGCCCACGTCGACGATTTCCCGAAGGCTGGGAAAGCTCTCGCGCAACACACGCACCACGGCCGCTACCTGACCGCGCTTGCGCACGTTCATGAACGGAAGCTCCGCTGGCGCTGACAATCCAGACACGACCGGAATCAATGCTAGGAACGCATGGACCTGCCCTGCCAGGTCGCGCAGCGACGACGGACAGCCTGGATCCGCCAAAAACCAGGCCGCAATGCCCTCGGTGTCTGCACGCTCGAGCGCCGACTCCGACAAGCCCAGCAAATAGTCCTGCCATCCGTGCGCCAGGCACCACGAAGGCGGCGTCGCCGCAGCACGCACGAGCACGATCTCGCGCGCTTGCCCGAGCAGGGCCACCACCCGCGAATATGCCGCGACCAAGTCGACGGTAGGAAGTGCAAGCGCCAATCTAATGAGCTTTGTTAGTCGAGCCCGCAGCGCTTCGTCAACCGAGATTGGCGAGTTCAGTCGAGGTGTCCAAGCGTTGCCGCACGTGGGGCACGTCGCACCAGGAGAAAGGCAGCATTTAGTCCCTTAGAAATGACCGAGCCGTGACGAAAGGGTGACGGCATACGGCGCATGAGATCGGGTGGCTTGGCCTTTTCTCGGCTGCTGGGCTTTGACTCGCAGGTAGCGGTGGACACGGCCGGGCCGATGTCCCAGCATTGTTGCTCAACCAGACGGATGGGGGGTGATGTGCATGGGTGATAAGTCTCCGAAATCGAAGGAACGTTCCAAGCAACAGGCATCGGCGGACAGGCAGCACAAGGATGCTCTGGCCAAGTCAAGGGCGCCGATTTCTGCGGTCAGCGCGGCGAAGAAGAAGTAGTTGCTTCGGAAGGAATCGATTCGGAAGCAATCGATTCGATCGTTGGTTTGCAAGGCGCCGGGGCGGAAAGAATCGCCGCCTCGGCGCCAAAGTCTCTCGCCCCAGCGTCCGGTCAACCGCAGACCTGCTAAATTCTTCGCATGCTTCGACCGACCGCAACCTTGCTGATCGACGGCCCCGTGGGGCCGATCCAGACCCTCGTCGATCCACCCGACGACGTGCGAGGCTTGGCGGTGATCGCGCATCCGCATCCTCTCCTGGGCGGGGCCAACAACAACAAAGTGGTCTACACCTTGGCCCATACCCTGCGCGACTTGGGCCACGTGGCCTTGCGCCCCAACTTTCGCGGCGTCGGCAAGAGCGCAGGCACCCACGATTTCGGTGAAGGCGAGACGGACGACCTGGTGACGGTGCTCGACGCTGCCATCAGGCAATGGGATCCCGCGGAAGCCCTGCCCGTCGTGTTGGCTGGATTTTCGTTCGGGGCCTTCGTGCAAGCCCACGTGGCCAAGCGGCTTCGCGACACGGGCCGCGCCACGCCTCGATTGGTCTTGGTCGCCCTTGCCGTCGGCGAGGTCCAAGGCAGCCGCAGCTACCAACCGCCGCCCATCCCGAGCAACAGCATCCTGATCCACGGCGATCGCGACGACGTCGTTCCCCTGACGAACGTCGTGTCCTTCGCCGAAGCGAACCATTTATCGGTGACTGTCGTGCCTGGCGCCGACCATTTCTTTCACGGGCGACTGAACCAAATTCGCGCGATCGTCGAAGCGGCGTGGAATGGCTCTAAAGCAGCCGCTGTGCCTTGACTCGCAGGTAACGGTTGATGAGCGCGGGGGTGAGCTTGCGGGGCGAGACGTGCAGCACCAGGGCGCCCGCTTCTTCGAGCTGGCGCACCAGACGATCGCGCCAGAGCACGGCCTCGGCCGCGGCGGCGCGCTGATACAGATCGGCGGACTTTTGCTCGCGGCTCAGTGGCTCGACCATGGCGTCGAGCGCTTCGTCGCGGAAAAGCACACACAGAGCGAGATGGCGGGGCCCCAGCCCGCGCACCGTGCGCACCACCGACTTGGCAGACACCTCGTCGATGACCTCGGTGAAGAGCACGACCAGCGAACGCTTGCGTAGTCGCTGCGAAAGATAACCGTAGGCCGCTTCGAAGTCGGTTTCGACGATTTGCGCGTGAATATCGTACGAAGCGGCGATCACCCGCTCGGCCGCGCGTCGCCCGCTCTGCGGCGGCAGGTACGCGCGCACGCGACTGTCGAAGGCCAGCAGGCCGACTTGGTCGCCGGCACGCGTCGCCACGTGGGCCAGCATGAGCACGGCATTGAGCGCGTGATCGAGCTGCGAAAGGCCGAGGGTCTCGGCCGTCATGAGGCGGCCACAGTCGAGCATGCAGAGGACCGATTGATTGCGCTCCTGCTGGTATTCCCGGGTGATCAGCTTCTCGCGACGAGCGGTGGCCTTCCAGTCAATGGCCCGATAGTCGTCGTCGCGTTGGTAGTCGCGCAGGGTTTCGAACTCGTTCTCGCCGCCGCGCAGGCGAACCGTGCGGACCAGGCGGTTTTCCAGGCTTTGGCGCGCCAGCATCTCGTAGGTGCGCACCGCTTGCACGTCGGGATAGACGCGCACCGGGTGGCGGCTTGGAACGCGAAGCTGCCGCCACCAAAGGCCGAGCGGCGTCGACCAGCGCAAGTGGTGATCGCCAAGCTCGTAAAGACCGCGGCGAGTAGGCTTGACGTGGTAGCTGAGCGGCAGGTGACCGCTCGGTGGCAAGCGCAGCGTGGTCGGCAGTCCCTCGACGGCAAGCCCAGCGGCACAGTCGTCCGTGACCTGAACGTCGAGAGCCCGCGGCGCCGACGACGTGAGCTGCAAGCGAACCAGGTTAGCGCGCCCGACCGAGAAAATGCGCGGCGGCTCGCGTTCGATGCGAACCACCACCCGACGGCCGAACCACGCGTCGACAGCGGCAAGCAACACGACCGCCAGATCCGCGATCAGCATGGGCCACACGAGCGTGGACTCGATCGCGCTCGCGGCGCCGAGCACGAGCGGCACCACCGCGAGCAGGACCAGGCGTGTGGACGGAACGAAGGGCATTGCGAAAGGGCGAAGCTAAGCGGCGATGGTCTCGGGCACGCGCACGTCGCGCAGAATTTCCGCCACGCAGTCTTCGGTGGAGACGCCCTCGATTTCGGCGTCGGGCTGCAAGCCCACGCGATGGCGCAGCGCCGCCGGAGCGAGCGACTTCACGTCGTCAGGAATGACGAAATCGCGGCCACGGCTGCCAGCGCGCGCCTGGGCGCCTTGCAGAAGCGCAATCGAGGCGCGCGGCGAAGCGCCGTAGTAGAGCGAGCGGTGATTGCGCGTGCGACAAACGATGTCAGCGATGTACGAAACGATGCCTTCGTCGACGCGCAACCCGCGCGCGAACATCTGCATTTCCAAAAGCCCGGCCGGCGTCACCACCTTCTGCAAGTTCAGGCGCTCCAGCGCCTGCGCATCGAAGCCGCGCAAGTGATTGCGCAGGATCGCCATTTCCACGTCGTGTGACGGCGCCAGCACACTCAGCTTGAACATGAAGCGGTCCAGCTGCGCCTCGGGCAAAGGATAGGTGCCTTGCGACTCGATGGGATTTTGCGTGGCCATGACCAGGAACGGCTCGGGCAACGGCCGGGTGACGCCGTCGACGGTGACCTGACGTTCCTGCATCGCTTCGAGCAAGGCCGACTGGGTCTTGGCTGGCGCGCGATTGATCTCGTCGGCCAGCAGAAGCTGCGTGAAGACCGGACCCTTGAGAAATTCGAAAACGCTCTTCTGCTGGTTGAACACGTTGCCGCCGATCACGTCCGACGGCATGAGGTCGGGCGTGAACTGAATGCGACGGTGATCGCATGCCAGCACATGCCCGAGAACCCGCACGAGCAAGGTTTTGCCGAGGCCAGGAGCGCCTTCGAGCAGCACGTGCCCGCGGGCGAGCAGCGCCACCAGCGCGTGCTCGACCAGCTCGCCCTGCCCGACCAAGGCCCGCTCGACCTCGCCGCGAATGGTGTCAAACGTGGCTTTGAATTGGTTTATGTCCACCGGTTCCTCCTGTTTCTTCCAGCAATTTGCACAGCTCGCTGGCAGTTTCCAAATCGCGGGCGTCCTTTTCCGCCGGTTCGCCCTTGCTGGCGTCGCGCGCTTCCACGAGCAAGCGCATGACCTCGCCCATGGGACGGCTCGTGCGCGCAGCCACCGCCTCGGCAAGGCCGGACAGGCTGCGGTCGGCGCTCAAACGAAAACGTTCGCGCAGCCGCTCGCTGACGAAGGCGCCGAGAAAGCCGAGCGCCAAACGCTCGCCGCGCGCCCGCGCATAGTGCAAGCCCACCGCGCGCACGTGCTCTGCGAATTCGCGACGCTGAATGGTTTCCACGGCCACCGGGCGACCAAAGCGGGCACCTTTGCAGAGGAAGAACACGAGCAGAAAAGCCGCGAGCTGCAAGAGTGCTGGCCCCAAGCGTCCGCGGCGCACCGATTGGATGGGGTTGGAGGCCACGAGGCCGGTCAAATTGCCGGCCAGCTCGAGCGACGTGCCGCTGTCGCGGAGCAGATGATCGAGCAGCACGGCGTTGTCGTCCACGAGAAGACTGATGTTGCGAAAGAGAAAGTCGTCCGCCAGCACCAGGATGGGATTCGCCTCGTTGTCTTCATCGTCACCGTAGGGCGCCCAGCGAATCAGCGCGTACGCGCCTTGCTTGCGCGACAAGAGCGTCTGGTATTGCGTCTTGGGCGAGGCCACCCCTTCCACGACGTTCGCTTCGGGCACACGCGGGCGCAGCTTGCCCCAGCGCTTCGCGTCCGCATCGCTGAGCACAAGCGGCTCGGCATGAGCGGCGCTCTTGTCGATGATCTTCATGCCGATCCAGCTTGGAAGCTCGCGCTTACCGCCGGCGATGATCAGGCTGTGCTGAGGCAGCTGCATCCACTTGGCGACGGCGGTCCAGTCTTCCTTGGTCAGCGAGGCACCGGGAAGCAGCACCAGTTGATCGGCCGTACCCTCGGCAATCTTGGCCAGCGACAGCAGGCGCTCGTGGACCTTGAACCCGCGCTTGCCCAGGTAGTCGATCACGCCAGCGCGTCCCGACGGGGAATGGTCCCAATCGTCGCGTGGCTGGCCGCAGGAGACGCCGAACAGCGACAGTCCAACCAGCAACAAGAGTCCGATGCGCTCGGCGAGAAGGCCCGTCACGCGCGCGAAGACGCTCTCGAAACTTTCGCGCGTCACCGGGTGCTCGCCAAACTGGGCGCTCTCGACGGCGCCTACCACCTCGGCCATGCCGGGCGCGATGGCCGGCCTGCCCTGCTTCACCTTGCGCAGATAATCGCCATTCGTTTGATCGGGCTCGATGCGAACCACGCCCGCGCCTTCCAAACGACGCAAGAGCGCCGCGTACGCGTCGCTCACTGCCGGACGAAAATCTCCGGCCATTGCAGCAGCGCGCGCACGTTCGAGCAAGCGCTGCACGTCGGTTTCCACTTGGCGGGCGAGCGCAGCCGCGCGCTCGTCCTCGGTCGAATCGGACGCCCCAGTCTTGATCACCTCGTCCTTGGTTTTATGGTCGAGGAAATGGCGAACCAGGGCAAAGACGAGAAAGACGATGCCAAGCCCCAGCAGCGTCCAAAGCAGCAGACGCACCGGCAGTCCGAGATCGGGCAGCGTGAACGAGAAAGGCTCGGGCAATTCGATCTGCTTGGCGCCCGCTTCGTTCTGGCAAGCAGCGCGCAGCTTCGGGCAAGCCTTGGCATTGTCGGCGGTACCGAGATCGCACCATGTCTTTTCGCCCGACGTGAGCGGGTACGCGGGCTCGTGGCAAAACGGATACTGGTGAGAGGAAAAAATCGACTGAACAGCTTCGCGCGGCTCGGGCAGGGGCTTGGGCGAAGTATCGGCGGCAAAAACCAACGTCGGCGTCCCAAGCAGCGCCATGACAGCGACGAGCCTGGCTTTCACGACGCTGTCATCCGTTCTTTGCGTTCTTTGCGTTCTTTGGCATTGTCGTCGGCGAGGGCCATGAAGCGCAGCTGAATGTCCCAGCCTTCCTTGCGGGTGCGCATGTCGATGTAGCCAAGAAAGCTGGCACTGGCCACAAACGGCGCGGAGAGCAAGGCGCCTACGACGGCAAATCCAGAGCCGCCATTGTCGAACAGCGATCCGAGCGGCTGTCCCATCTGCAGAAGCAGGTGCACGATCGCGTTGCCGATGATGTCGGCCGCGACGGCGAAAAGGAAAGGTGCGCAAAGACTCGCGAGGGCCAGGCCAAAGCAGGGGCCGCTTCGAAAGAGGACCAGCCGGCTGCTGCGACCAAGACTGGCAAAAGGTGTGGCGGACTCGAGCAGGAGCGCCTCACCAAAGAAAAACCAGCGCGCCGCGAAGATCGGCAGCGGAACAACGATCGTCGCGCAAAGCGTGAGCTCGATCAGGTGCAGGATCCGCGCGACCGCGTAGTGAGGAAATCGACGCGCAAATCGAATCAGCAGGGCTCGCACGCGAATCTCGTCCGGGCGACGAAAGAGCAGCTCGCCGGCCGCCAGAGTGTAGATTCCATTCGTGAGTAGCAGATACGCCGCCACGAGCAGCCACACCGACGACCACGACCATTCGAGCTTCGATCGGCAAAGCGCGACGAGTCCTGCTCCCACGGTCGCGTGCACGAGCACGAGCCGGCCCATGAGGCGGCGGTTGCCCATGCAAAAAGGACCGGCCAGATCGAGCACGTCCGACATCGAGCGCGGACGCAAGGCGACCCGAGCTTCGAGCAGATTCACGGATTGCTCCCGCGGTGTTTGCGTCCGGCGAAGAGCAAGTAGGTGAGCACCAGTACGTGCAGCAGCGCCGCCACGCCCCACTTCACGGGCGACGGGATGGTGGAGGGCGACCAGAACCCCTCGATGAACGCGGCGATGAGCAGCATCAGCGCCGCGCCCATGATCATGCGAAACAGATCGGGAGCCTCGGCGCGCAGCGACGCCCAGCGCGTGCGCTGGCCGCTGCGCACGAGTGCGTAGCCCATGGCCATACCCGCCGCGCCGGAAATCACGATGGCGGTCAGCTCGAAGGCGCCGTGCCCCATGATGAAGGTGAACAAGTTCTTGCCGTGTCCCGCGGCGGTGACGGCACCGGCGACCACGCCGATGGTAAGGCCGTTGTAGATCAGGAAGAATACGCTGCCGAGGCCGAACAAGATACCGGTGGCGAAGCAGCGAAAGGCGATGCCCACGTTGTTGTAGACGTAGAAGCTTGCCATCATGCTGTCGCCGCCTTCGCCGCGCCCATGGCCGAGATCGGCGTAGGACTTCTCCATTTGCGTGACCATCTCCTCGGACATCACCTGCACGGCAAAACCGCGCGAGCGCAGTGCCCCGAAGAAGCCGAGCACTCCCGGCAGAAGGAAGAGCACCACGGCCAGAGCCATAAAGCGAGCATTCCGTCGCACGCTCGTCGGAAAACCGCTGGTCACGAGGTCGCGCAATCCGGCCCAGCGATAGGGCGGCGCGCTGTACATCGCCGACGACGTGCGGGCCGCGAGCGAATCGAGCAGGTCGATCACTTCGGCGGTGTAGCCGGCAGCGCGCGCCCGCATGAGATCCGAGCACAGCTCGCGATAGAGGCCCGCGGCCCGCGAAATCGACACCGGTGGCAGCTTGTGCAAAAGATGCTTCTTCGCCAGGAGCGAGTCCAGCTCGTCCCAGGCCGGCTTGCGCGCAGCGATGAAGTCGTCCTGCGTGCGATTCATGCCGACCCCTTGCCTGCCTCGGGCTTTGCGGTTCCGCCCACCGCCACGTAGTAAACGAGGGCGAGGAAGCGAACCGGGTCGCCAAACTTCGTGCTCAGTCGCTTTTCCACCAGCGGCGCCATGACTTCCGCCAACTCCACGCGCCGGGCGGGCGACAAGTCACGGCGACGCAGCAGCAGCTCGATGGCTTCCCGCTCGGCCAGAGGTAATATTACTTTGGGGGGAAGAGCCGCCAGCTCGGCGGGGCTGGCCGGCGGATCCAACGCGATGGCCGGCGCCACACGGATGGGATCCTCGATCACGACCATGGTGCCGGCCGCCCGATCGCCGAGGCGTGCGAACCGGCCATCCCACGACATAGCAAGCAGGCCCAGCAGGTAGCCAACAGGTAAAAAGTCGGCCGTGCGCAGGAGATTGCGCAAGACCGCATCCATGAAGGAAAGCGGATAACCGCCCGCTTTCACCACGCGCAGGTGCAGCGCCCGCTTGCCCGGCGAAGTCCCATTCCACGCGGCTTCGAAGGCGACGTAGTACACCCATTCCAAGATGAACAAGGCGAGCAAGGTGCCGCCACTCATCACCGCCCGACCCGACGTCAGATGGTGGCCGGTCGCCAAGGCCAGCACAATCTCGACGACGAGCAAGATACCCGCACGCACAACGAGGTCGAGCAGGTAGGCCAGTGCACGGCGCGTGGGGCCCGCGGCGTGGAAGCGAAAGCGCACGTGCTCGGGCGTTTCCACCTCCACGGTGTTGTCGAGCTGCACGGGCGGATCGGCCATCGGACCGAAGGATCGGACCACGCGGCGTCCTGTGCGTCAAGGAGCGCAGCACCGCGGGCCGCGCCAAGTGCGAGATCCCGGCCCGCTGCCCGGGGGAGAGTGAGGCCGGGACTAAATCGACGCTTACTTCATCGCCTTTTGCTGGGCCTCCATGTCGGCCACCATCTTTTGCATCATGGCGATGATCTCCTTGTGCACGTCGATGACCTTCTGGCTCGCGGCCGCCAACTTGGGATCTGCCTTCATCTTGGCCATGTCGTGCGGAGCCGCCGGCCAGCTCGCCGCCTTCTTCATTTCTTCGCTAGCCTTGGTGAGGCTCGCGGCGATCTGCTTGTGCGTCTTCGCGAGCGCGCGCAGCCCCTTGGCCTCGGCCGCAGCTTCCTTCTCCTTACCCATCAAGGCGGCGTGCGCATCGAGCATATCGGCCACCGAGCTGGCGCCTTCCGAAAGCTTGGCGGGGATGCCAGCCATGCCGGCTATCTTCTGGCCACAACTCACTTGGTCCGCAGGCGCGGCGGCCGACGGTCCCTTCATGGCATGACCTGCCATCGGTTCTGCAGCCCTCGCACTGCTAGCCACGAGCCCAGCTAGGATTCCAAGACACAATACGACCTTCTTCATCATTTTCTCCTCCGAGGTTGCCTGAAAAATAGGAGTTCCCGACACCTGTATTAGTGTCGATCTGACCTATCGTGTTGGACACGACAGGCCATTTGATGTCATCTTGAAGAAATAGTGACTGAGCGCCGCTGCTGCAATTGGCCATTTCGCGCCGTTTGCACGAGACGCAACAACTGCCGGTAGCATCTTATTGACGCCTCCAGCAGCCCCACCCTGTGGACCAAGACCTATGAATCAATCCATGCTGTCCGTCTCGCCGGTCTATGCCGGCAATGCCGAGTTCATCGAAGATCTCTACGAGCGCTACCTGGCCCAGCCCACCTCGGTTCCGGAAGAATGGCAGAGCCTTTTTTCGACGTTCAAGGGGGCCGACTCGCCTATGCGCACGGCGATTGCGGACCAGCTGCGTCGGCTTTTCGATGACCAGCCTCGCGACGCATCGACCAGCCGCAACGGTGCGACGGAAAAGGCCTCTGTGGCCAAGCAAATCGCGGTCATGCGCCTCATCCAGGCGCACCGCGGGCTGGGACATTTCCGCGCTCGCGTCGACCCGATTCGCCTGCGCGCCCAGCCGAACATTCCTGATCTCGATCCCGGCTTCCACAGCCTGACCGAGGCCGACATGGACACCGTGTTTCACACGGGCAATCTGGGCGGCCAGTCGGAAATGGCCCTGCGCGAAATCGTCGAGATGTTGCGCGAGACGTACACGGGCTCGATTGGCATCGAATTCCTGCATATCTCGGAAGTCGAAGAAAAGCGCTGGCTGCAGACGCGCCTCGAAGCAACGCGCGCCAAGCCGAGCTTCAGTGACAACGAACGCTTGCAGTTTCTCTCGCGCCTGATCGCCGCCGAGGGCATCGAGCACTATCTGCACACGGCGTACGCAGGCCAAAAGCGCTTCTCGCTGGAGGGCGGCGAGACCACGATTACGGCGCTCGACACCATCATTCAAAGCGCGGGCGCGCAAGGCACGCAGGAAATGGTCATCGGTATGGCCCACCGCGGACGACTGAATGTCCTGGTGAACATCATGGGCAAGGCACCCAAAGAGCTCTTCCAGGAATTCGAAGGTCTGCACAATTGGAAGGGCATTTCGGGCGACGTGAAGTACCACCAGGGCTATTCCACCGACATCGCCACGCGCGGAGGCATCGTGCACGTGGCGCTCGGCTACAATCCGTCGCACCTGGAAATCGTCAATCCGGTCACCGAGGGCTCGGTCCGCGCACGCCAGGAAAAACGCAACGACACGGAACGCGACCAGGTCATGGCCGTGCTTCTCCACGGCGATGCTTCGTTCGCCGGCCAGGGAGTGGTGTACGAAACCCTCAATCTGTCGCAGACGCGCGGCTACACCACGGGTGGAACCATTCACATCGTCATCAACAACCGCATAGGCTTTACCACCAGCCATCCGCTGGACGTTCGTTCCACGCTCTACTGCACCGACGTGGGCAAGGTCGTGCAGGCGCCCATCTTCCACGTCAACGGCGAGGATCCGGAAGCCGTCGCCTACGTCTCCCAGTTGGCGGTGGACTATCGCATGACGTTCAAGAAGGACGTCATCATCGACCTCATTTGCTACCGCCGCTACGGCCACAACGAGGCGGACGAGCCGGCTGCCACGCAGCCCATGATGTACAAGAAGATCCGCAACCACGACAGCGTCGCCGCCCACTACGCGGCCAAGCTGGAGCACGACGGCGTGACCAAGGCCGGCCAGGCGGATGAGCTGGAGCACGAGTACCGCGAAGCCTTGAAGCAGGGCCTGCAGGTAGCGGCCGGCATCGTATGCCCGCTCGTCGACCGCAAACCGCGCGTGTTCGAGGAGCTGCGCAAGGGCCACTGGACGGCGCCGGCCAACACGGCTATTCCGCTTTCCGAGATTCGCCGCTTGGGCGCTCTCCTCGACAGGTTGCCCGAAGATTTCGAGCTGCATCCGCGTGTCACCAAGATCGTCGAAGACCGACGCATGATGGCCGTCGGAGCGATGCCCGTCGACTGGGGCTTCGCCGAGGTCATGGCCTACGCCAGCCTGGTCGACGAGGGTCATCCGGTTCGCCTCTCGGGACAAGATACGGGGCGCGGCACCTTCTTTCACCGCCACGCCGTTCTGCTCAATCAGCGCAACGGTGACGAGTACATTCCGCTGCAGCACATCTCGGACAAGCAAGCTCGGATTACCGTCATCAATTCGATCCTCTCCGAAGAAGCGGCGCTGGGTTTCGAATACGGCTTTTCCGCCGCCAGCCCGGACACGCTGGTCATCTGGGAAGCGCAATTCGGCGATTTCGCCAACGGCGCGCAAGTTGTGATCGATCAGTTCATCGTTTCGGCCGAGCAAAAGTGGCGACTCCTGTGCGGCCTGACGTTGATGCTGCCCCACGGTTACGAAGGCCAAGGCCCCGAGCACACCTCGGCGCGCATTGAGCGCTTCCTGCAGCTCGCGGCCCAAGACAACATCCAGGTCTGCTATCCGTCGTCGCCGTCGCAAATGTTCCACCTCCTGCGGCGACAGCTGCTGCGTCCTTACCGCAAGCCACTCATCATCTTCAGCCCCAAGAGCACGCTCCGGCGCAAGCTTTCGTTCTCTCCGGTGCAAGAGCTGGCCGAGGGCAGGTTCCGCGAGGTCATCAGTGAGACCGAGGCACTGGATCCGGCGCGTGTTCGCCGCGTGGTGTTCTGTTCCGGCAAGGTCTATTACGATCTTCTGGAGACTCGGCGCGAGAAGAACCTGGCGGACGCCGCGCTCATCCGCGTCGAACAACTCTACCCCTACCCGGCCGACGCCATCGCCGCCGAGATGGCGCGCTACGCGCACGCCGACGAGGTGGTTTGGGCGCAGGAAGAGCCAGAGAATCAGGGGTCGTGGGATTTCGTGCGCGATCGACTGAAGGCAGCGCTGCGCCCCAGTCAAAAGCTCGTCTACGCGGGCCGGCCGATCATGGCGGCACCGTCGGGCGGCGACTACCATCGCCACCTCGAACGCCAGAAAGAGCTCGTGGAGAGCGCCCTCGGCCTGTCTGGCGGATCCGTCGCCGCGGCAGCAGAAAAATAGCCGTGAGTTATAGTGTCTTCATTACCGTGCGCAAACGCGGACGTGCATCAGGAGGTTTGGGTCGATGATCGAGGTCAAAGTGAACGAGCTGCCCGAATCCGTCGAGGACGGCACGCTCGTGGCGTGGCACAAACAACCCGGCGAGCAAGTCAAGGCCGATGAGGCACTGGCCGAAATCGAAACCGACAAGGTCGTCCTTGAAATCGCCGCGCCAGGAAACGGCATTGTGGGCCCTCAACTGCGCAAGAAGGGCGACACCGTCAAGCGCGGCGACGTCATCACCACCATAGACTCAGCAGCCTCGGCAGGCGCGACGGCTGAAAAGTCCGACAAGGTGAAACCCGCCGCCGCTGCACCAGCGCCCAAGAAAGCCGAGCCGGCAAAGCCGACACCGGCCAAGACCGCGGTTGCCAAGGCGCCTGTTCTCACGTCGGTGAGCTCCGCGCCCAAAGTGGCACCCGCACCGAAAGCGATCCCAACACCGCCGCCGGCCACCCAGACGAACGGCGAGACCGAAGCCCTCGCACCCTCGGTACGCCGCCTTTTGGAAGAGCACAAGCTGAGCCCAGCCGACGTGCTGGCCTCGGGACCTGGCGGTCGTATTACCAAAGAGGACGTGCTCCGCCATCTGGCGCATTCACCGCAGATCGCCTCGAACATCGGGGAAGCCCCGACGGTCGTCGAAATTTCCGAATCCATTACGCCAGCGCCGGGCACGGTTGGATTGGCCGCGCGCCCCATCACGCGCACCAAGATGACTCGTCTGCGAGCTCGGATCGCCGACCGCATGCTGGAGGCCCAGCGTAGCGCCGCGATTCTGACCACGTTCAACGAGGTCAACATGCAGGCGCTGATGGACTTGCGTCGCAACTACAAGGACGCCTTTCAGAACCAGCATGGGGTGAAGCTCGGCATCATGGGATTCTTCGTCAAGGCGTGCGCGGAGGCGCTTCGCCGCTATCCCATCGTCAATGCCTCCATCGACGGCGACGAAATCGTCTACCACGGTTACTTCGACGTGGGCGTCGCGGTCAGCACGTCGCGCGGCCTGGTCGTGCCCGTCCTGCGCAACGCCGATCGCATGAGCCTTGCGGAAATCGAACGATCCATCGTCGGGTTCGCGGCCCGCGGCGAAGAAGGCAAGCTGAGCATCGACGAGCTGACGGGCGGAACCTTCACGATCTCGAACGGCGGCGTCTTCGGCTCGATGCTTTCCACCCCGATCATCAATCCGCCCCAAAGCGCGATTCTGGGCCTCCACCGCGTCGAGCCCCGCCCGGTTGCCGACGGCGACAAGGTCGTGATTCGGCCCATGATGTATTTGGCACTGTCGTACGACCACCGAATCATCGACGGCCGCGACGCGGTTCTGTTTCTGGTGGCGATCAAAGAGCTCATCGAAGACCCTACCCGTTTCATCTTGCGCGTGTGACCATGGCAGAAACATTCGATCTGGTTGTTCTTGGCGCCGGCCCTGCCGGTTACACGGCCGCGATTCGTGCCGCCCAACTCGGAATGCACGTCGCCTGCGTCGACGGCGGCGTCAGTCCCGAGGGCAAGCCCTCGCTCGGTGGCACCTGCTTGAACGTGGGCTGCATCCCTTCGAAGGCGCTGCTGGAATCGTCCGAGCATTTTCACCGCGCCAAGGTCGATTTGAAGGAGCACGGCATTTCGGTCGCCGACGTGCGCATGGACGTCCCGGCCATGATCGAGCGAAAGAACAAGATCGTCCGCGGGCTGGCCTCGGGCGTGGGTACGTTGTTCGCCAAGAACAAGGTCGTGCCCTTCGCGGGCAACGGCCGACTGCTCTCCGGCATGCGCGTCGAGGTTACGCTCCTGGCAGGCGGTCCGGTAGAAACGCTCACTGCGAAGAACATCTTGATTGCCACTGGCTCGTTGCCGCGCGACATCGATGCCGTTCCGGCGGATGGCAAATTGATCGTGGATTCCTCGGGTGCGCTCGACTTCGCGGCGACGCCCGAGAAGCTGGGCGTGATCGGCGCGGGCGTGATTGGGCTCGAGCTCGGCTCGGTTTGGAATCGCCTCGGCAGCAAGGCCGTCCTGCTCGAAGCCATGGACACGTTCCTGCCCGGCGCCGACGAGCAAATTGCCGAGGCTGCGCTGAAGGAAATGACTCGGCAAGGGCTCGACATTCGCTTGGGCGCTCGGGTGCTTTCGGCCAAGACCGGCAAGGACAAAGTCGACGTCGAATACGAAGACGCGAGCGGAAAACACAGCATCGAGTTTTCCAAGTTGGTGGTGGCCATCGGCCGCAAGCCCAACACCCAAGGCATCGACGTCAACGAGGTCGGGCTTCTGCTCGACGAGCGTGGCTACATCCACGTCGACGAATTCTGCCGAACCAACTTGCCCAACATCTACGCCGTCGGCGACGTCGTACGCGGCCCCATGCTGGCGCACAAGGCGTCTGAAGAAGGCGTGATGGTCGTCGAGCGCTTGGCCGGCGAAGCGTCGCGTGTGAACTACGATGCCATTCCATGGGTCATCTACACCTCGCCCGAAATCGCGTGGGTGGGCAAAACCGAGCGCCAACTGCGCGCCTCCGCGCGCGAGTACAAGGTCGGCGTCTTTCCTCTGTCCGCCAACGGTCGCGCCCGCGCCATGGGCCACACCGTCGGCCTGACCAAGGTTCTCGCCGATCGCCGCAGCGATCGCGTGCTCGGCGTTCACATCATGGCGCCCATGGCGTCCGAAATGATCGCCGAGGCAGTGCTGGCCATCGAATTCGGCGCAAGCGCCGAGGACATCCAGCGCACGGTGCATGCCCATCCGTCGCTTTCAGAGACCGTGCACGAAGCAGCGCTGGCCGCCGACGGCCGCATGCTGAATTTTCACGGCTAGCCCGCTGCGGCTCCTCACCCGCCAACGCGGACGTCGGCGGCCTCTCCCGACAGGGAGAGGCGCGGATCGGTCATGGAGAATGCGGCACTGAGATCAGCTCAACCTTCCATCCACTGCGTGTGGAACTTGCCTTCGCGATCCACGCGCTGGTAGGTGTGGGCCCCGAAATAGTCGCGCTGGGCTTGCAGCAGGTTCGCCGGCAACACGGCGCTGCGATAGCCGTCGTAGTAAGCGAGCGCGCTCATGAAGGCGGGAACGGCGATTCCATTCTCCGCAGCGACGGCTACCACCTTGCGCCAGGAATCGTTGCACGCGCCGAGGACGCCGGCGAAATACGGATCCAGCAGTAGATTGGCGAGATCCGGCTTGCGGGCGTAGGCGTCTTTGATCTTGCCGAGAAACTGCGCGCGGATGATGCAGCCTGCGCGCCACAGCGATGCAACCGCGCCATAAGCCAAGCTCCAGTGATGCTCTTGATCGGCGGCGCGCAGCAGCTGGAAGCCCTGCGCGTACGAACAGATCTTCGCGCTGAAGAGCGACTTGCGGACCATCTCGACGAACGCCACCTTGTCACCGGCGAAGGTCGGCGTGGGTCCGCCAAGAACGGTCGAAGCGGCAACGCGCTCCTTCTTGATGGCGCTCAAGGTGCGCGCAAAAACCGCGTCGGCAATCGTCGGCACCGGCACGCCGAGGTCGAGGGCGATTTGGCTTGTCCACTTGCCGGTGCCCTTCTGCTCGGCAGTGTCGAGAATAATCTCGACCATGGGCTTTCCCGTGTCGGGATCCTTCTTGGCCAAGATGGCCGAGGTGATGCCTACCAGGTAGCTCGATAGCTCGCCCTTGTTCCACTCGGCGAAGACGTTGCTCATCTCGTCGGGGGACATGCCGAGCAATCGGTGCAGCAAGAAGAAGGCGTCGCAGATCATCTGCATGTCGGCGTACTCGATGCCGTTGTGGACCATCTTGACGAAGTGTCCGGCTCCGCCGCTGCCAATCCATTCGCAGCAAGGAGTGCCATCGTCTGCCTTGGCCGCGATCGCCTGAAGAATGGGCTTTACCAGCGGCCACGCCTCGGGATCGCCACCCGGCATGATAGACGGACCGTGCAGCGCTCCGTCCTCGCCGCCGCTGACCCCGGCGCCGACGAAGAGAATGCCGGTGCCCTGCAATTCGCGAATGCGCCGAGCGGTATCCGAGAAGAGCGTGTTGCCACCGTCGATGATGACGTCGCCCGCAGCCAAGTGCGGGCGCAAATCCGCGATGACCGCATCCACGGCCTTGCCCGCTGGCACCATGACCAGCAAGCGACGCGGCTTCTCCAAATTCTGTACGAACTCGGCCACGCTGCGCGCACCGACGGCCTTTTTTCCTTTGGTGCGAGCCACGAAAGCATCGACCTTCTTTCCGTCGAGATCGAAGCCCGCCACGCTGTAGCCGCGGCTCTCGATGTTGAGGGCGAGGTTCTCACCCATGACACCGAGGCCGATGATTCCAAAATTCTGTGCCATGCGCTGATCTTGGTCTGACGCCGTTGGTGTGCCAGTATCTTTTTCGAGGGTGAGGGCGCAGAGAGGGACGCGAGCGCGGAGGGGGTGGCGAATTCGTGACAAGAGCGACTAGGGGCTGTCCCTAGTTCTCGGGTTCACAGAGGTGGCATACGGGAGAGCGGCGCTCGGCTGCTGCGGGGCTTGCGCCGGGACTTCCCCCTCGGCGGACGCACGCCATAGGCCGCGCTGCGCGCGTCCGTGGCGCGCTCGGCTTCCGGGTCCTTACGCGACTGGCGACAGATTCATCGACAGGGAGAGGATCCGTGCAAGCCAGTCGCGGGCCCCTGTCCCGACTCGCTGGCGCCCGAGCGCGGACGCTCGCGGCGCTCGTCTACGCCGCCTCGGAGGAATCTCCGGCCGCCCGCGCGCCGAGCTTGGCCTCAGCGAACGGTCGGGCAAATCGCGCCATGGAAGGCCGGTCTTGGCTCTGTACAACACGGCTTCGAGGAACAGCCAGTCGCCGCGGATAGCTTGGGGCCCGCTCCTTTGCGGCGGAAGGACTCGCTGCAAGCGAGCCCATTGTTGGTCGGTCAGCGCATTGATCACGTCTCGCTGGAAGTCGCAAAAAACACGGCAATTCTGCGTCGTGGCCAAGCCCCCTGGGCTGAAGTCAGCTCGGCGCGCGGGCGGCCGGGAGCGCACCCGACGGGACGTACGCAGGCGCTCCACGAGCAAAGCGAGCGGATGCCAGCCGAAGTCCGAGGAAGTCATGGACGCGCGCAGCGCGGCCGTTGACTTCCGTTCCCGCCGGGGGCGTCCCGGCGCAAGCCCGCAGAAGCCGAGCGCCGCTCTCCCGGATTTCCCCTTTTCACGCAGGGGATTAGGGACAGCCCCACTAGGCCAATGCTCGCGCCGAGCGGACGACGTCCATCAACTGGCGGCAGCGGTCGGTTAGGGCGGCGGGGCCTTTTTCGGCGAGGAGCTTCAAGTCGAAGACGGACGCGCCCACCCCAAGCGCCGAGGCGCCTGCGCGGATGAATTCTTCGGCGGTGGTGAGATCGACGCCGCCGGTGGGGAGCATCTTGATTTGAGGCAGGGGTGCTTTCAGCGCGCGCAGGTACGAGGCGCCGCCCAGCGCAGAGCACGGGAAGATCTTGACCATGTCGGCACCCGCCCGCCACGCCGCGATGACTTCGGTCGGTGTGAGCGCACCAGGCATGCACGGCTTGTCGAGAGCGTGGGCAGCACGAATCGTCTCCGCGTCCAAACCTGGGGCGACGATGAACTCGGCGCCCGCCTCGATGCACGCCTTGGCCGTCGCGCCATCCAGCACCGTTCCGGCCCCCAGCACCACGTCGGTGTCGACTTCCCTACGCAATTGGCGCAGCAGATCCGTGGCGCTGGGTACGGACGTCGTGATTTCGAGCACGTCGATTCCCGCGGCAAGAATGGCTCGCGCGACGGTCGCGGCGATCTCTGCCGAGGGCGCCCGCACGATGGGAACGATTCCCGTGGTTTCGATGCGCTTGCAAATCTCGGCTCGGTTCATCTCTCGCCAGCGCTTCTAGCTAGTCTTGGCGATCTTGCTCCAGCCGTCCTTCAGTTGGACGGTGCGGTTGAAGACCGGCGCGCCGGGCTTCGAGTCGACGGCGTCCACGCAGAAGTAGCCGAGCCGCTCGAACTGGAAACGCGAGCCGGGACTGGCCTCGGCGAGCGAAGGCTCGATCCGCGCCTCGCTCAGGGTTTCCAGCGACGCGGGATTGAGCGTGGTGCGGAAGTCGGCGTCGCCCGCCGACGGATTGTCGACCGTGAACAGCCGATCGTAGAGACGAACCGTGGCCTTCACCGCGTGCGCGGCCGACACCCAGTGCGAGGTTCCCTTCACGCGCCGACCGTCAGGGGCGTCACCGCCACGCGATGCCGGATCCCACGTGCAGTGCAGCTCGACGATTTCGCCCTGGTCGTTCTTCACCACCTCGGTGCAACGGATCAAACAAGCGTAGCGCAGTCGGATTTCCGCGCCCGGCGACAAGCGGAACCACTTCTTGGGCGGGTTCTCCAGGAAGTCATCCTGTTCGATGTAGACGACCTTGGAAAACGGAATCTTGCGCATGCCCATCGAGGGGTCATCGGGATGGTTGGGCGCATCGAACCAGTCGACCTGGCCCTCGGGATAGTTGTCGATGACGACCTTGAGCGGCCGCAGGACCGCAAGCGCGCGCGGCGCCCGCTTCTCCAGGTCTTCGCGAATGGCGAATTCCAGCACGCCGACATCGACCGTGCTGTCGTTCTTGGCCACGCCGATGCGCTCGGCGAACGTGCGCATGGCTTCGGGCGTGTAGCCGCGGCGGCGCAGCCCGGAGATGGTCGGCATGCGCGGATCGTTCCAGCCGGTGACCAGCTTCTCTTGCACGAGCTGGAGCAGCTTGCGCTTGCTCATCAGCGTGTACGTCAGGTTCAGGCGCGCAAACTCGATCTGCCTCGGCTTGTAGGGCAGCGGCAGGTTCTCGATGCACCAATCGTAAAGCGGACGGTGGTCTTCGAATTCGAGCGTGCAAATCGAATGCGTGATGCCTTCGAGCGCGTCCGAAATCGGATGGGCGTAGTCGTACATCGGGTAGATGCACCAGGCATCGCCGGTCCGGTGGTGGGTCGCCTTCTTGATGCGGTAAAGCGGCGGATCGCGCATGTTCAGATTCGGGTGCTGCATGTCGATCTTGGCGCGCAGCACGCGCGAACCGTCCGCGAACTCGCCGGCGCGCATGCGATGGAAGAGATCCAGGTTCTCCTCGACCAAGCGGGTACGGTACGGGCTGTCCTTGCCGGGCTTGTAGAAGTTGCCGCGGTATTCGCTGATCTGCTCGGCGGATAGGTCGCAGACGTAGGCCTTGCCCTCGCGGATCAAATGTTCCGCGCACTCGTAGATTTTTTCGAAGTAGTCCGAGGCATAAAGCGCCTCGCCGTTCCACTTGAAACCGAGCCAGGCCACGTCCTCGGCTATGGAGTCGACGTACTCGACGTCCTCGGCGGTCGGGTTGGTGTCGTCGAAGCGCAGGTTGCACTTGCCGCCGTATTTCGCCGCCGTGCCGAAGTTCAGGCAAATCGACTTGGCGTGCCCGATGTGCAGGTAGCCGTTCGGCTCGGGCGGAAACCGCGTGTGAACCCTGCCCTCGTTTTTGCCTTGCTTTCCCTGGGCCAGGTCCTCGTTGATGATTTCTTCGATGAAGTTCGCGGCCGTGCGGCCCTCTGCGGTTCCGGTTTCCTTGTCGCTCATGACCCCATGAAGCTATGCGCGCTTTACTTCGTTGTCCAAATGAAAACGGGGTGCCGAAAGCACCCCGTTTCGCGCGATGGATATCGCTGGCTCGATCTACTTGAACTGGACGCCGGTGAGGCAGAGGTTGGTGACCGCGATCGCCTGCTGAGTCGACGAAACCTGGACACCCACCTTGTCGAGGTTGCCGACGTCGCTGGAGGTGAGCTGAACACCGTCCGCAGGGGAATCATAGCACTTGGTGTTGAAGTCGGTCAGCTTGATGGACGTGCCGCTCGTCATGTCGTGGCAGTAGGTGGTGGCGTCCGGATCACCCTTCCTGTGCAGCTCGGCGCGGAGCCCGCTCGAGGGAGTGCCCGTGACCGTGTATGTGATCGTCGAGTAGGAGCCACCGAGCGTCGTGCCGGTCGGATCACTGCTGTTGACACCGATTTGTACGCCCCAATTGTTGTCGTAGTCGGCCTGCAACGGAGCGGCTGGGAGAGCTGGGATGCTACCGGAAATGCACAGCGAGCTGGATGTGCTCCAGTTGGTGGTTGTCGTGCAAGCGTTCGCTTTGGTAATTGCGTGCTTGTCGGTATCGCAGGTTGGATCCGAAATGCTATCCAGCGACCCTAGCGCGACCCAGCCCCAGCCGGTCATGGCACCCTGGGCTTGGCCGTTGCTGAAGCAGATGTTGCCACTGCCGCTGCAGCTGCCGCTGCTGCCGCCGCTCGGCGTGGTGGAGGAACCGCCGCTGCCGCCTCCAGAGCTGCCGCTCGATCCGCCTCCAGAGCTGCCGCTCGATCCGCCGCTGTCGCCGCTACCGGCGCAGGAGGCGGACAACGCCATCGCCCCGCTCAGGGCCAGGGCGGTCACCGTCAAACCAACTCGAACATTGAGAAATTTCCGTGCGTTCATGTCACCCTCTCGTTTGGTCTCTTGGTCATTCAACAACAGGACAGCTCAGGATGGGAAAGCTACGTAAGAAAAAACGAGCTCTTCCACCTGACGCGAGCGACCGCATCGCCACTCGCATTGCATCCGTAACCGGCCGCTGCCCCATCATCCGCGACGCCTTCCATAACATTTTCTCAAAGGCTATTCAAAAGCGTCTGTTCATAACTCTGGCAGCTGCCCACCTCGCCGATTTGCACGTCTAGAACCTCCATCGTGCGCGGGTTCACGGCGATGTTCAGCGGCACCGAGCTGACTGGAAAGGACTTGCCGAGCTCGGCCCCCTGTCCGTCGACCAACACGGGAAAGCCCAGGTTGTGATCGCCGACCCACTTTTGCACCTCGGTCCAGGTCGGCGAGGCACTCCCGTAGCCCTCCATGGCAATCTGGAGCGCGGCCACGCGATGCTGGGCCTGCCACGCGGCGATGCTGGCCAGATCCTGCGTCTCGTTGTTGCAGTGAGGACACCACATGAAGATCCCCGTCACGTGCAATAGATCGTAGCGAGCGCCGGTCGGGTCGTAGTACTCGGATGTCGAGATGGTTTCGGGCGTGGCCGTTGTTTCCATCGCGGCTTTCGAGCGAATCCCCTGGAGCGTGAGGCTCGGAAAAATCTGCTTTGCTTCGCTGTCCGGCGTGGGCCGATAGGATGACGTCGCTCCGTCCTTGCAGCCGATCGCGAGGAGACAGGCGCCGAGCGCTACGTAATGCGGTCGCATGGGCGAAACATAACGGGAAAGCAGTCGAGGAACACGCAAACTCGCTGTTTCCGTTGCCGGACCGGGAATAGGACGCAGAAAGTTGGGGTTGTAAGGACGCTCTAGATAGCGTTTTCTACGCCCCCACAGGAGATCGTATGGACGTTCGCGTTATCAATGAAATGGTTCAGCAGCAGTCCGCCTTCGTCGAGAACATCGCCGCCGAGGTGGGCAAAGTCATCGTCGGGCAGAAGACGATGGTCGACCGCATCCTCATCGGGTTACTTACCGGCGGCCACGTGTTGCTGGAAGGCGTGCCCGGTTTGGCCAAAACGCTCACCGTCAAGACGCTGGCGGATGCGCTTTCCATGCGTTTTTCCCGCGTGCAGTTCACGCCCGACCTTTTGCCCGCCGACATCGTGGGCACCGTCATCTACAACCAGAGCAAGAGCGAGTTCGTGGCCAAGAAAGGTCCGATCTTCGCCAACCTGGTGCTCGCCGACGAAATCAACCGCGCACCGGCCAAGGTGCAGTCGGCGCTCCTCGAAGCCATGCAGGAGCGGCAGGTCACCATCGGGGACTCCACGCACAAGCTGCCCGAGCCGTTCCTGGTCATGGCCACGCAGAACCCCATCGAGCAGGAAGGTACCTACGCGCTGCCCGAAGCGCAGCTGGACCGCTTCATGCTGATGGTGAAGGTCGGCTATCCCAGCAAGGAAGACGAACGCACCATCATGGACCGCATGACCACCGGCCTGGCCGTGAAGGCCAACCCCGTGGCCACGCCCGAGCAGATTTCCAACGCTCGCCAGGTCATCAACCAGATCTACATCGACGAGAAGATCCGCGATTACATCGTGAATCTGGTGCAGGCCACGCGGGATCCGAAAGCCTACGGCATGGCCGACCTCGCCGACTTCATCGAATACGGCGCCAGCCCGCGCGCTTCGATCTACCTGAACCAGGCGGCCCGGGGTCACGCATTCCTACGCCGCCGCGGTTACGTCACGCCCGAAGACATCAAGGCTATCGGCGCCGACGTGCTCAGGCACCGAGTGATCCTGACGTACGAAGCCGAGGCCGAAGAGATGACGTCGGAGCAAGTGGTACGCAAGCTGTTCGACCACGTCGAAGTGCCGTAGTTGAAGCTCTAAGGCAGCGCCATGCTCACCCGCGAGCTTCTGCGGAAGATCCGCAAGATTGAAATCGTCACCCAGCGCCTGGTTCGCGACCGGATGGCGGGGCAGTACCACTCCGTGTTCAAGGGCTCTGGCATCGCGTTTTCGGAAGTGCGGCAGTACATCCCCGGCGACGACATCCGGCTCATCGATTGGAACGTCTCGGCGCGCATGAACGAGCCGTACGTGAAGCTCTTCGTGGAAGAGCGCGAGATGACCGTGCTCTTGTTGGTGGACATGTCCGCGTCGGGACGCTTCGGCTCGGCCGAACGAGAAAAGCGCGAACTGGCGGCCGAGCTGGCCGCGGTCCTGGCATTTTCCGCCATCAAGAACAGCGACCGCGTGGGGCTCATCATCTTCACCGACCAAGTCGAACGCTTCGTGCCGCCGAAAAAAGGCAAGAAGCACGTGCTGCGCGTGATCAGCGAGATCCTGTCGTTCTCGCCCGAATCGCCGCGCACCAACCTGGCCGTGGGGCTCGATTTCCTAGGTCATATCGCTCATCACAAGTCGGTGGCATTCTTAGTGTCCGATTTTCTTTCGCCGCAATCCCACTACGAGCGCGCCCTGCGCGTGGCCTCGCGCAAGCACGACGTGGTTCCCGTCGTGGTGTCCGACCCGCTGGAACAGCAGTTGCCCGAGGTCGGGCTACTCGATTTGTATGATCCCGAGACTGGCGAGATGGTCGTCTTCGATTCGTCGGGACCCGAGGCGCGCGCTTTTGCCGCCGAGAGTGCACGCCAGAAGGCCGCGCGCGAGGCACTCTTCCGTCGCCTTTCGCTCGACGCCATCGCCGTCTCCACCGACCGACCCTACCTGAACGCTCTCACCGCTTTCTTCGAGGCGCGAGCGCGGAGGATGCGCCATTGAGCCCGACGCTGCTGCTCGCCTTGCTCGCGGCCGTGGACGCCGGCGCCGCGCTTCCGCCTGCGCCGGCCGACGCCCCGACGGTGGCCGTACGCACCGACAAAACCCAAGCGCACGTGGGTGACGCCATTGCCTTTTCCATCACCTCCGTCGGACCGCGCACCATGCCCGTGGTGCTGCCCGCCAATCTCGAGCTTGGGCAATTCTCCGAGCTGTCGCGCACCCTCGACGAAAAGGATCTGGGCGACGGGAAAATGCGCCGCGAGTTCAACCTGCGCGTGGCCGCCTACGAGCCCGGCAGCTTCGAGCTTCCCTCCGTCGAGCTGACCTATTTCGGTGCCGACGGCAGCGTGAAAAGCGTCCACACCCGGCCGGTGCCCATCACGATCACGAGTCTCATCGCCAACGAGCCCGAACCCAAGCTGAAGGACAACGCCGGTCCCCTGCCGGTGCGGCAACGCGACTACCTTCTGATCTACATCGCGGGCGGCATCTTGACGGCTGTCCTCGGCGCCGTCATCGCTCTGCTCGTGCGGCGACGCCTGCGCAATCGCAAGCCCGCAGCGCCGCCCGTGCCGGCTCGACCGGCCCACGAAGTAGCGATGGAAAGGCTCGACCGCCTGGGTGGCACCCTGGCCGAAGGCGGAGATCTGCGCCCGTTCTATTTCGAGCTCTCCGAAGCAATTCGCGAATACCTGGGTGGCCGCTTCGGTTTCGACTCGCTGGAAATGACCACCGAGGAATTGGTTCGGGCCATGCGCCGAGTGCCGCTCGAGAGCTCGCGCGGCATCGTGGGCAGCGAGATCGAAGGTTGGCTGTCGGGTTGCGACCTGGTGAAGTTCGCCAAGGTCTCGCCGTCGACGGAGCAGGCGCGCGGAGCGCTGGAGACGGCCATTCGCATCGTCGCGGCGACCAAACGGCTCGTCGATCCCGCGGCCCCGGCCGGCGTGGTGGAGGTGGCTCGTGCCTAATCCCGGCGTGGTTCCTGGCAAGATCCCTTACCGCTGGCTGGCGCTGCTGTGCATTCCGGCGGCGCTTATTTACCTGTGGGTGTTCCGCGGCCTCATTACCTTCCGCTTTGCCCATCCACTCGCGCTCGCGGCCGTGCCTGTCGTGCTCGCCCTCGCTATCTGGCTTGGCATTCGTCGCAGCCGGCCGGCCTTCTTGGTGCACTCGCGGGCCAGCGAGCTCGGGGCGCAACGAAAGGGGCTGATGGCGCGTCTGCGCGATTTGCCGACGGCGCTGCGCCTTTTCACGCTCCTGCTGCTCGGGCTGGCGCTGGCCCGGCCGCAAACTTCGACCCGCGAAGACAACCTGGAGCTGGAAGGCATCGACATCGTCGTCACGCTGGACATGTCGGGCTCCATGGAAGAGCGCGATCTGACGCCGAACCGCCTGGAAGCGGCGAAGGCGGTCATCGCAGATTTCGTGCGCCGGCGGCCCAGCGATCGCATCGGCTTGGTCATCTTCGGCCGCGAAGCGTACACCTATGCGCCCCTGACGCTCGACCACGGGACGCTCCTGCGCATGGTCGCCGATCTGCGCTCCGGCATCGTCGACGGACGCGGCACGGCCATCGGCAACGGTCTTGGCGTGGCGCTGGCCCGGCTGCGCAAGTCCGAGGCGAAGTCCAAAGTCATCATTCTGCTCACCGACGGTGACAACAACGCAGGCAACATCTCGCCCATCCAGTCGGCGACCTTCGCGCAGAAATTGGGCGTGAAGATCTACACGATCCTGGCCGGCTCGGGCGGAAACGCCGCCGAGGAAGACGACGCGCAAGGCGGCCGCCGTTACCCGGTCAACCCCAAGCTGCTCGAAGAAATCGCATCCATGACCGGCGGGTCGCCGTACCTGGCGACCGACACCAGCGCTCTCGTCAAGCGCTTCCAAAGCATTCTCGAAGATCTGGAAAAATCGCGCATCAAGGACCGCGGCGTGCTGTGGGCCGAGCTTTACCCGAGCTTTTTGTGGCCCGCGTTCGCGGCGCTGCTGTTCGACATGTTGTTGCGGCTTAGCCGCTTGCGGAGGTTGCCGTGAGACTGGCGCATCCTCATTTGCTGTGGCTGCTCTTGCTGGTACCGGGCTTGGTCCTGGCTTACGGCGTGGCGTTCGCGGCACGGCGTCGCGCGCTCAATCGCTTGGGCAATCCCACGCTCATCGGGCGCATGTCGGCCATGACGTCGGTCCCGCGCAAAGTGGTGCGTGGCGCTCTTCTGTGTCTGGTCGTTGGCCTCGTCGGATTGGCGCTGGCGCGACCCCAGGCCGGCGGACGCGCTCGTCTGGAAAAGCAGCGAGGACTCGACCTCATCGTGGCGCTCGACTTTTCCAAGTCCATGCTGGCCAAGGATATCTACCCGTCCCGGCTGGAGCGCGCGAAGCGCGAGCTGGAAAGTCTGATGGATCGGCTGTCGGGCGATCGCGTGGGCCTGGTGGCTTTTGCCGGCGAGACCCTGACCTATCCGCCGACCACCGACTACGACGCCGTGAAACTGTTCTGGCGGGACTTGTCTCCGTCCGACATGCCGGTCGGAGGAACCGCCATCGGCCGGGCGCTGACCTCTGCCATCGAGATGCTGTCGCGGCTGCGGCAAAGCGGCGGCGAGACGCGCGACCAAGTCATATTACTGCTGACCGATGGCGAAGACACGGAGAGTCAGCCGCTCGAAGCCGCCGAGCAAGCCGCCAAGCTGGCCATCAAGGTGTTCGCGGTGGGCATCGGGTCGCGCTCGGGCGAGCTGGTGCCCGAGCTGGCCGAGGGCGAACAAGCGGCCGGCTACATCAAGGACCGCGAAGGCAAGTACGTGACCTCGCGCTTGGACGAGGATCTGCTGTCGCAGATTGCGGCGAAGACGGGCGGTGGCTATTTGCGGGCCGATGCCAAACACTTCGGCGTGGAAGCCATCGAAGCCGCCTTGGCGGGTCTCAAGCGGACGGAAAGCGACACCCGCTTGGTCAAGCAGTACGACGAGGTCTTCGAGATTCTGCTGCTGCCCGCGCTGCTCCTTCTGCTCCTCGAGACCTGCATGAGCGACCGCCGACGCAACGGCAAGAAGAAGTCGGTGCCGCTGGACGGCGCCAAGGCCGCCCTCGTGCTGGTGGCGCTTCTGCCTTTCCTCGGGGCTTGGAATCTTCTGGAACGGAACAACCGCGCCGTGGAGAGCGGAAATGCCAGCATGAAGAGCGGCAAGGCGGAAGAGGCGCTGGCCGACTACGACAAAGCCGTCGCCGAGCTGCCGAGCGATGCGGGTGCGCATTTCAATCGCGGCAACGCACTCTTCGCGCTGTCGCGCTTCGAGGAAGCCACGGGCGAGTTCTTGCGGGCGACCCAAAGCCAGGAGCCGAGCCTCAAGGCATCGGCCTTCTATAACCTTGGCAATAGTTACTTCAAGAACGACAAGTACTCGGAGGCGCTGGCCGCGTACCGGCACACGCTGGCCATGGATCCGACGAATGAACGCGCCAAGTGGAACCTGGAGCTGGCCCTGCAAAAGAAGAAGGAAGAGGACAAGAAGAAGCAGGACCAGAAGGACCAGAAGGACCAGAAGGACCAGAAGGACCAGAAGGACCAGAAGGACGACAAGAACAAGGATCAGAACAAGGACGACAAGAAAGACCAGGACAAGAAGGACCAGGACAAAGGCAACAAGGAGGACAAGCAGAACAAGGACGACAAGCAACAGGACAAAGACAAGAAGGACCAAAGCAAGAACGAACAAGACCAGAAGCAAGACCAGCAAAAGAATCAGCAGCAACAAGACCAGCAGGCGCAGCAGGACAAGCCAGAGCAGCCCGCGCCGCAGCCCAAGCCCGAAAACGCCGAAAAGGCTGCGGACATGCGCGAGATCGATGCCGTGCTCAACAACCTGGAGCAGAGCCCCAAGGATCTGGAAAAGATGCGGGCACGTTTGCGTGCCGTACGTCGTGCGCCGCCCGCCAAAGACTGGTAGAGGATGGGGCTGTCGGTGCTATCGATGCTATCTATGCGCGCTCTGACTCTCTTCCTCGCGACCAGCACGCTGCTTTTCGCCACCGCGGCGTTCGGCCAGGGCACGACGTTCACCGCGCGCGCCGGCCGCAACCCCGTCGGTGTCGGCGAAGCGTTCCCTTTCGACATAAACCTGTCTGCCAACAACGCCCGCATGGAGAATTACCAGCCGCCGGATTTCCGCGGCTTTCGCATCGTCGCGCAGCAGCCAAGCCAGTCGACGCAAATTCAGATGGGCGGCGGCGGCGGTTTCATGCGCCAGAACTATACGTGGCACTACCAGCTGGTGCCGCTGCAAAAAGGCAAGTTGACGATTGGCCAGGCCAGCGTCCGCGTGGATGGGCACGACCTCAAGACCGAAAAGGTGAACGTCACGGTCGTCGAAAGCGGCCAGGCGCCGCCCCCTCCGCAAGCGCGCCAGCCGCGCGGCATTCCCGGCTTTCCGGGCTCGAGCTTTTTCTTCCCCGATCTCGATTCCGACGAGCCACCTCCCCCGCCGCCACAACCCGAACCCGCGCGCGCTGCCGGCCGCCGCAATTTTCTGCGCGTGGCCCCCAGCAAAACCCGCGCCTTCGTCGGCGAGCAAATCACCGTGGAATGGTTTCTCTACCTCACCGAGCGGCAGAACAACTACGCGCCCACCAAGGAGCCGCACACCGACGGGTTTTGGAGCGAAGAACTGGACGTGCCGCAAAATCGCGGCGGGCTCAGCCTTTCCGAGCAGGTTCTCGACGGTCGCGTGTACTTGTCCGCGCCGCTCATGCGCAAGGCAATCTTCGGGTTACGGCCCGGCAAATACACCATCACGCCGCTCGAAGCCGATATTTCGCGTGTGGACTTCTTCGGCTCTACCTTGCGCAGCGAGCACCTGAAGGCGGATCCGGTCACCCTCGAAGTGGTGCCCTTGCCTGCAGGCGCTCCGGCGGGATTCGATTCCTCCGCCGTCGGCAAGCTCATGCTCACCGCCGAGGTCGATCGCGACCATGTGCAGGTGGGCGACGCCATCACGCTCAAGCTGCGCCTCGAAGGCGAAGGCAATCTGCGCAAGATTCCCCTGCCGACGCTCCCGCGCCTCGACGGATGGAAGGTCTACGAGCCCAAGGTCTCCGTGCAGATCAACCACGCCGACGTGATCGGCGGCAGCAAGGTCGCCGAATACTTGCTGCTGCCAGAACGGCCGGGACAGACCACGCTTCCCCCGTTCTTCTTCAGCTACTTCGATACCCAGAAAGCTGCCTATGCGACCGCCAAGACAAATCCGATTCCTTTGACCGTGACCGGCCAGGCGATGGCGGTGCAAAGCACGCAGGCGCCGGCGGCGACCGCCACCCCAGGCGCGTCCGCCAGCGAGAACCTGCTCGCGCTCGACGTGCGGCCGCTGCGCACGCGTCCGTCGCTTCGCCGCGACGTGGGCTCGCTGCTCTACCAATCGCCGGCGCTGCTCGGCGTGGTCATCGCACCGCCGCTACTCCTCGGCTTGGTCGGCGCGGTCGGCTTCGCACGCACGCGCCTCGGCCGCGAGACCGAAGGCAAGCGCTTGCGCAAGCTGCGCCGCTCGGCGAACAAACGCCTGCGTACGGCGACCAGCTTGCTGCAGGAAAACCGCCTGGCTCACTCGCTCGGCGAAATCGAGCGCGTCCTATCCGAATTTTTGACCGGCAAAGTCGGCCGTCCGGTCTCGGGCATGTCTCGCGACGAGCTGCGCGCCGCCCTTGGCAGGCTGGGTGCCGGTAAGGCGCTCTCCGAAACGACCGTCGGGACGCTGGACATCTGCGACCGCGCACGCTTCGCTCCCGGCGATCTCAACCAAGAGGAAGCCAGCCGCGCCATCGATCGGGCCAGCGAGATCCTCGAAGCGTTCGAAAAACTGCCGTCGACCGCGGGAGGCGCGGCATGAGGCGCTGGCTGCTTTCGGCCATTCTGGCCGCGCTCGTCCTCATCCTTGCGCCCGCTGTCCCTGCCCGGGCCGACTTTCTCGACCAAGCCTGGAAGCGCGGCAACGACGCCTTCTTGCGCGGCGACTACGCTGGCGCCGCGGCAGCCTACGAGCAACTCGATCGCCAACACGCGGTATCAGCCGACCTCTACTACAACCTCGGCGTCACGTATTTCCGCATGGGCCACCTCGGCCCGGCCATCTGGGCGTTCGAGCGCGCGCTCGTGATCGCGCCCGACGATGAAGATGCGCGCTTCAATCTCAATCAGGCGCGCAAGTTGGCAGACCAACACGCTCGCGACAAGATGGAAGGCGCCGAGCGCGAGCCGCTGTGGACGAGGGTCGTAAGCTATTTCGGACCGTCGACGGAGGTGTGGCTCTTCTGCGGCCTTTACCTCGGGTGCTTTGCGCTGCTTTTCCTGCGTCGGCGCACGACCGAAGATTCGCGCCTGGCCATCAGTACGGCGGCGGCCGTGCTGGGCGGCGTGGCGCTCTTCGCTGGCGTGCTGTTGCTCGGCCGCATGGAGCTCGACCGCATTCCTTACGCAGTCGTATTACCGGACACCATCGCCGTGAAAGAAGGCGCCGACGCCACCTTCCGAACCAGCTTCCAGGTGCACGCCGGCCTGCGCCTGCGCGTCCTCGAGCGCGAGCAGGACTGGGTGCGCGTGCGTTTGGCCAACGGGCTGGAAGGGTTCGTCCGCTCGGAAGACTTGGGACTTCTGTGAGCCCACCCGTGAAATTCTCGACACGCTTGCATTGGAGCGGCGAGGAGAACCGGCTAGCCCGCGCCGAAGCCGAGCGGCGCAAGCGCGGCCAGCTGTTCGACCTGACGGTCAGCAATCCCACGCAAGCCGAGCTGTCCTACCCTCGCGAGGCCATCGCCTGCGCCTTCGCCAATCCCGACATCGCGACCTATCAGCCCTCGCCCGTCGGCCTGGCGAGTGCGCGCGCGGCGGTGGCCGCCGACTATGCCCGACGGGGCGCCGCCGTAACCGAGGACCGTATCCTGCTCACCGCCAGTTCGAGCGAGTCGTACGCCTTGCTCTTCAAGCTACTCGGCAATCCCGGCCAAAGCGTGCTGGTGCCTGAGCCGAGCTATCCTCTGTTCGATTATCTGGCGCGCCTCGAAGGCATCGAGCCACGCCCGTACCGCCTGAGCTTCGACGGCCGCTGGCACATCGACTTTTCCAGCTTCGATGTCGCCGATACCGCGGCCATCGTCGTGGTCAGCCCCAACAATCCCACCGGCTCGTTTCTTTCGTCCGGCGATTGCAATCGATTGGCCGAGCTCGCAGCGACGCACGGTCTGCCCATCATCGCCGACGAGGTGTTCGCCGATTTTCCCCTGTCGCCAGCTGCCGATGCGGTCACCGTGCTCGCGGCGCAATCGACACCCGCGTTGACCTTTTCGCTGGGCGGCCTTTCGAAGGCCAGCGGGCTGCCGCAAATGAAGCTTGGTTGGATCGCGGCGAGCGGCCCCGACGAGCTCGTGAAGCCCGCCCTGGCCAATCTGGAATTGGTCGCGGACACCTATCTGTCCGTCGGTACCCCGGTGCAACTCGCACTTCCTCGACTGCTCGAGCTGGGCACCGACATTCGCCGGGCCATCGCGCTGCGCGTGCGCCGCAACTGGGACTCTCTCGCGGCGAGCCTCGGTCAGGATTCGCCGTGCACGCTGCTCCCCCCCGAGGCGGGTTGGTCGGCGATCCTGCGCGTCCCCGAAATCGTGAGCGACGAAGAGTGGGCCGTGCGACTACTCGAAGAGCAAGGCGTGCTCGTGCAGCCGGGCTACTTCTTCGATTTGCGCTTGGGCGCCACCTTGGTGCTGAGCCTGCTTACGCCGCCCGCAATTTTCGACGAAGGTGTCACACGCCTCCTAACTGCAGTCAGTCACGGGTGAAATCGCTGAACCACGCCGCGTCTAGCCCTGCCGCGGCCGGGCGCCGAGGTTGACGGTGGACGTTTGATGGGACATCCTCCCGCGCTCCCGAGCAACAAGAAGGACGACCATGAAACGCGAGGATTGCATTTGTTTTAGCGGCGCGGCCAACGGTGCCGAGGCAGCCTTCGGTGCAGCAGCAGAGCGCCACGGCATCGACGAAGTGAATTTCACCTTCGAGGGTCACGTCAACGCTCGCCAGCGCGGCCTGCGGATCCTCACCCGGGCCGAGCTGCACCACGGCGACGTCAGCCTCGGCTATTTGAGCAAGCTGATGCACCGGCAGTATCCGGACACGCCGATGTTTCGCAAGGTGCTGCAGACCATTTGGCACCAGGTCCAGAACGGTCAGGAAATTTTCGTGGTCGGCAAGATCAATCCCGACGACACGGTCACCGGCGGCACCGGTATCGCGGCCGAATACGCGCGTCTCTTCAACCGTCCCGTCTACGTTTTCGACCAGCCCCGTTCCGCGTGGTTCCGCTGGAACGGCAACAGCAACGCCTGGGATCCAGCCGGCGAGCCAAGCATTCGCCAACCGCTCTTCTGCGGCACCGGCACGCGCTTCCTCGAGGACAGCGGCAAAGCGGCTATCGAAGCGCTCTTCGCACGCAGCTTCGGCTGAGCGAACAAAGCAGAGTCAGTCGGCGCGCGCTGATTGTGCAAGCGCCGGCGATTCTTCCGACTCGACCACCGAGGCGGTCGGCAGAGCAAGAATGGTCGCCTTTACAGCGTGCAACTCGTGCTCGCCCAGGTACCGTCGAATCACCGAGTGACCGGCATAGATGAGCGGCGTCAGCAAGACGGCCATGATCAGCTTGCCCACGTAATTATTGGCCGCATTCGAGAAGATGAAGGGAAGCGGCCGCGTGCCCACCAGGAACACGAAGCTGACGGAAATGCTGTCGATCGCCTGCGACAGCACGGTCGAGCCGGTTGAACGAAGCCATAGCAAGCGTTCTCCGGTCGCCCGACGCAAAAGCTGAAAGATCGAGATGTCGAGCAGTTGGCCGATCATGTACGCGGTCAGCGACGCTACGTAGAGACGCGCCGAGGTGCCAAAGGCGCTGCGAAAGACTTGATCCGAAATGGGCGAATCACTGACGGTTGGCAAGGCAAGCGCGAGGTTGATGACGGCCCAGACGAAGACCGCTGCCGCGAGGCCCGCGTAGGTCAGGCGGCGGGCACCTTCCTTGCCATAGAATTCATTGACGACGTCGGTAAGCACGAACGTCAGCGGAAACGGAATGATGCCGGCGGACAGGCTGCGCCCGGCAAAGCTGAAAAACTTGCCGCCCACGAAGTCGCCAGCAATCAGCGCGGCCACGAACAGGGCCGTAAGCAAGACGAAAACCCGCTCTTTCCTTCGCAACCCAGCCTCCAGGCTTATTGGATGCAGCAGACCTGCGGTGGATGCAGACACTGGCCCTACGCGGGCCGCTGTCCGGGCGAGCCACGGCGTCGCTCCCACGCCCGCGGCTCTTGCATTTTTGTGTTCCATCGCATCAAGGTGGGTCGTCAATGGTCATCGGTAACAAAGAAATCCTCGGACTCCTCGTGGATTTGGACGGCGTCCTGTACGTCGACCAGACGTCGATTCCGGGCGCGATCGACACGGTGGAGCGCTGGGCGCAGGCGGCGCAGCCCCGCTGCTACCTTACGAATACGACCACGCAATCGTCGGCAACCTTGGGCGCGAAGCTCCGCAAAATGGGTTTCTCGATCGACGCCCACGAGGTGCTCAGTGCGCCCGAGGCTGCGAAGCTCTATCTCGAAAAGCTGGGCCGCCCCGCGTGCAAGCTCGTGCTCGACGAGGAGGTGCTTGCTGACTTCGGCGATTTTCCGCAGTCCGACACGGAGGCCAAGGTCGTGATCCTGGGCGACGTCGGCGACGCCTGGAGCTACGACCTGCTCAACGACGTCTTCCGTTTGCTCATGAGCGGTGCCGAGCTGCTGGCGTTGCAGCGGAATAGGTTCTGGCAAACAGCTGCCGGTCTGCACCTGGACATCGGAGCCTTCGTGGCCGGCTTGGAATACGCGACCGGGAAGAGCGCGAAGGTGATCGGCAAACCCTCGCCCGAATTCTTCACCGCCGCACTCTCGCGCCTGGGCATGAAACCGTCGAACGTCGCGATGATAGGCGACGACATCGACAACGACATTCTGGCGGCCCAGCGGCTTGGCATGACAGGCATTTTGGTGAGAACCGGCAAGTACCGCGAAGCCTCCGTTCGAGCGTCGGAGATCAAACCGGACATCATCATCGACTCTATTGCCGAGCTGGCAACGCTCCGCGAGTAAGAGCGCGGTCCGCGATCCGTGTCTGTGTTCTCGATCGTCCGGTCGCCGACGATTTCGGGAACCCAAGCGATGTTCATGTTGTCTGTGGATCGATGGCGGTAGCGCCGCGGGCAAAAATGCAGAGGGCATTGCCATGAGCGAAAACAACGAGCGTTTTCTGGACATCGATCTCACCCCTCGTTTTCATTGGCGCTGGAACGAACATGGGATTTACCTCGCTGTTTGCGCCATCCTCAGCCTGCTGGTGCTTGGCCTCTATCTCTTGCCCAGGCCTCCCAAGCGGCGCGTTGGTCCCACCGTCGTCGAGCTCATCTAAGTTCGCTACGTGGCAACAACCGATGAACCCGCAGAGAAGGAAGATCCGTTCCGCGACACGCGACTGATCCGTCCGTACAAAAGGACGACAGAACGGCAAGTGCATCGGACGATGTAGTCGAAGCCGACCGACCATCGCCCGCTCTGTCCCAAAGAATTCCCTGGACATATTGAGAATAGCCGTCATTGTCTGTAGTTCGTTCCGCGATCGATCTCCTATCGGTCCAGGCCTCTTTCTTAGCGCGTTAGTTCTCCTGGGCGTTTATGCAGTCGAGAACAGGGCGCATTGTGCGTGGCCCAAACACTCTGGCGAGGTCGCCAGGGCAATGGGGCACAGAAAGTGGACTGAACATGGGAACAAGACTTTTCGTTGGCAACCTCTCCTTCAACACGACCGAGCTCGATCTGCGCAACGTCCTCACCGAGGCGGGACTGAGCTTCACCGAGGTCAAGATCGTCACCGAGCGTGACACCGGACGGCCCCGCGGTTTCGCCTTCGTCGAGATGGCGGATCAGGCTTCCGCCACCAAGGCGATTGAAGCCCTCAACGAGCGCGAGCTCGACGGACGCCAGCTGAACGTGAACGAGGCGCGCGAGCGCACGTCGCGCGTCGGCGGCGGCGCACGCTACTAACCAAGTGCTTCTGACAACTGCGTGCCGCCCGGGACGACCGGTAGGCACGCGGTTTGACTACCGGTCGCGATGGCCAGCTAATCAGGGCGAAGGGAACTTCAGCGGCGAATAGAATGCCTCGAGGTTCGCCCTCATTGCCGTCACTTCGCTCGCAGTCATCACATTGTTGGTGATGAGACCCTCCCGCATGAGAACCGGAGCGGGCTGGCTCAAGTCGCCCCCGCCGCCGAGGTGGATTGCCGTTCCTGCGTTAATTGGGTAGTTTCCGCGGGACAGTGGCGCGGGAGGCGAGTGCGAAAGCATTTGGGCGCCGTTCAGGTAGGCAATCACCGTGCCGTGGGTAGCGCTCGGATTCGGGTCGAACTGGGTCACGACCATGGCGTTTTCGACGGGTGAACTACCGTAGTCGAACAGATCGTTGTTCTCCTCTTCCTCTGCCCCCACGCAGTAGGTGTTGGCTTTGCTGCAGTTGACGGCAATGCAGCAGCCGCCCGAATCTCTCCACCCGTACGCTAGGGCGGCCATGAAATCGGTGCCATAGGTGTCGCTGGCGTTGTACTTGTGGGTAAGGCCGAATGTACCGCAGCAATAGGTTTGGTTGGCGAGCGGCTTTCCATTGTACATGATGCCTATGGCCTTCGACCCGCCGTTGATACCGGTGGCATAGTTGTCGCCGGAGAGCGCATATTCCTGCGGCGAAACCGTCGTGAGGATCGGCAAGCCCGTCGCCGACTCGATCGTGAACTTCGCGGCGCAAGTGTAGCCACCAGCGCTACAGTCCGGATTCCAGGGCGTCTTCCACACGCCTGGCATTAGATCGTTACTTCCTTTGTGGATCTGGGCGTATATCTTTGCGATCACACAATTCGACTGGGTCCCGCCGCAGTAGGCGCTCCAGGTCGTCATGTCCGCCTTGTGGTCGCTGGTCTGGCCGACATCGAGCGTCGCCGCTTTCGCGTCCGAGGCCTTTCCGAGCTGAAAGAGCGGCCCTGTGTAGCTCGCCGTCATCGCCCTCGCCACGCTGTACGCCTCCGCGCACCCGCCGGCGAGCACGTCGCAGGGGCCTTGGTAAGACGACGCCCCGCCGCCTGTTCCGGCAATCGAGGCATCGGGGGCACCCGACCCGCCCCCGGTCTGGCCACCGCTGCCCGTGCTCCCGCCGGAAGCCGTCGTTGTTCCGCTGCCGCTTCCGCCGCTTCCGCCGCTCCCACTACTTCCACTGCTTCCGCTGGACGTCGTGGTTCCCCCGCTCGCGCTCGCACCTCCGGTCCCCTGCTGACCTCCCGAGGCGCTGGTGCTGCCGCCCGCGCCGCCGCTCCGGTTCGAGCTATCGCCGCCCGTGGCTGCAACGCCACCGGCTCCGCCACCCGATTGAGTTTGTCCGCCGGCGCTCGTCGCGCCTCCCGCCTGCGAGGTATCATTCGGCGTGCTCGATCGACAACCCGCGAGGGCCAACAGCGTGGCAACAATGGAGAAAAGAACGCGAGCTTTCATGCGACTGCTCCTCCGGTGGGTGAGATCACTGCCATACCCCGCAGCCGTCCTATTGGCTGCTCAATCCAAACTCCGCCGTCAATGTTCGGCTAAGAAGACTAACCGATATTCAGCGTCATGGGGTGCGACGAATGGAGCTCAACGCTGGGCGTCTGCAATATAAAGCGATGCCCGCCCGAGCGCCTTCCTCTGCCTCTGCTACACCCTATGCTCGTTCCTAACGAGCTTCCGCGCACCACCGAACCACGCCATGCTCCAATTCTTTGGGGGCTGGATCTTCTCGAGTCGCTCGAGCTGCCCGATGGCGCTCAGACGTTTGTAGATCAGCTGCCAAGCGCACGGCCGATCCTCGGCGACCTCGCACCTCTCGGTGCTCGATCCCCCGCACGGGCCGTTGAGCATATGCTTCGCACATCTCGTGATCGGACAGATCCCTCCGAAGTCGGCGAGCATGCAGTCACCGCAGGCCATGCACTTTTCTGTCCAGACGGCTTGTTCTTCGAGGATGCCGAGGAAGTTGGTGTTGAGGCCGGCGTAGACGGGCTTGGTCGGGAAGCGCTCGGCGATGGCTTGCACGCCGGCACCACAACCAAACGACACCACGGCGTCGGCCTTCTCGATGGGACCGGCGAGGTCTTTGATGAATTCGTTTTCGCACTGGCGTTCGATCGTCACCTGTTCCAGCTCGATGGGCTGGCCGGCCAGTTTGCGCGCCATGCGAGTGGCGTAACCGGCGATGCCCACTTCGCGCTCGCCGCCCGCCAGGCACACGGTCACACACGTGCCGCAGCCGACGAACAACACCTTCTTGTGCCCGTCGATGATTTGTTTCAGCTCGGTGATGGGTTTGGGGCTGGCGACGATCATGGCGTTCCACTCTTTCTCAGGGGATTGGGACCCAGGCCTTTTACGGTCTCGACAACTTCTTTCACGCGCTCGACGAAGGTCGGCGCCATGGCGGCGGACAGGTTGACCATGCGCAGGCGCTCGCGACCCACGCCAATCTGGTCGAGCATGTCGCGCAGATACTCGCTGCGCTTCTTGGCGCGCAGGTTTCCTTCCAGGAAGTGACAGCCGCCTTCGAGGCAACCGGCAATGAGCACGCCGTCGATGCCCTTTTCGAAAGCCGACAGAATGTGCTCCATTTCGATCTTGCCGGTGCAAGGCACGTGCATCACACGCACATTCGGCGGGTACTGCATGCGGCGCGACCCCGCCAAGTCGGCAGCAGCGTACGCACAGTAATTGCAACAGAAGGCCAGAATCTCCGGCGTCCATGTTGCGGCGCTGGCAGTCTTCTGCGCGGTGGCCTGGGTGGCGAGCTCGGTCATTGCGCGGCTCCTTCATTGACGAGCAATTCATCGAGCATGGCGGTCATTTGCGAGCACTCTTGGTGTTGCAGAGTAATGGTGTGAGCCGGGCAAGCCGCCGTACACGAACCGCAGCCCATGCACTTGGCGCCCTGAATTTCGGCCTTCTTGAGCTCGTTGATCATCGGTGCGCCGTACGGGCAGACCTTCACGCACGTGGCGCAGGCCACACAGTCGGTCGGGTCGACCTTGGCAATTTGTCCAGCGATATCGAGGAAGGCGCGCGAGAGCACGGTGGCAGCGCGGCCCGCAACCGCCTTGGCCTGGGCGATGGTCTCGTCGATGAAGCGCGGCGAGTGAGCCAAGCCGGCGAGGAATTCGCCCTCGTTGGCCAAGTCCACCGGGCGAAGCTTGGGATGGGCCTCGAGGAAGAAGCCGTCCGCGGTCAAGGCGCTGCGCAGGAGGCCCGAAAGGACAGGGTTGTCCTCGGCCGGCGCGATTCCGGTGGACAGAACGACAATGTCGGGCTTGAAAGTGATTTCGTTCCCGCTACCGGCGTCGACGACGCTGACTTGCAACGCACCGTTGTCCGTAACAATCGGGTCCTGCTTGTCGTTGTAGCGAATGAACAGAACGCCCGCTTCGCGCGCTTGCTGATAGCCGAGCTCGCGGAAGCCGTAGGTGCGGATGTCTTTGTAAAGGACCACCACCTTGGCTTTTGGCTTCTGCCGCTTCAGCTCGAGCGCGTTCTTGATGGCGGCAGAGCAGCAGACGCGGCTGCAATACGGATGCGTGTCATTGCGGCTGTCTACACATTGGATCATCACCACGGACGGAGCATCGGCAGCAAGAGCCGCGGCACCCGTCATGGGTGTAGGCCGTCGCACGCCCGGAGGAAGCGGCGGCGGGACGGAGGGAAGGCGCGGCGCCTTCGCGATGGCAAGCTTCTCTTCCAATTGCCGCTGGGTCATCACGCCGGCGTGCTTGCCGTTGAGGTAGAGCTCGGTCTGCCGTTCCTGGCCACCCACCGCCAGCACGATCACGCCGTGGGAGATAGTTTGCTCTTTGCCGGCTTCCTCGACGCGCGTCTTGAAGTTGCCCACGTGGCCGGTGATCTGCACCGGCTTCGTCTCGAGGTGCACGGTGATCTTGGGGTGCTTCTGCACCTTCGCGATCAAATCGGCCAAGTAACCCGCGACGTCCGAGCCTTCCAGGGTGTAGCGGATGTTGCGCAACTGTCCGCCGAGAACGGCTTCCTTTTCGCACAGGTGTACCGCGAACCCTTGGTCGCCGAGCGCCAGCGCAGTGGTCATGCCGGCAAGCCCGCCGCCGAGCACCAGCGCAGACTGGACCACCGGCAGTTTCCCGGTGCTGAGCGCCTTGAGGTTGCGTGCGCGCGCGACCGCCATGCGCATGAGGTCGGTGGCCTTTTCGGTCGCAGCCTCGGGGTCGTTCTTGTGCACCCACGAACACTGGTCGCGGATGTTGGTCATCGCGAACAGGTACTGATTGAGGCCCGACTCGCGCAGGGTCTCTTGGAAAAGAACTTCGTGCGTACGCGGCGAGCACGACGCGACCACGAGGCGATTGAGGCGCTTCTCGCGAATCATGTCTTTGATGTGCTGCTGGCTGGTGTCCGAGCACGCATACAAATTGGTCTCGGTGTGAACGATGCCGGGCATCTTGCCGGCGGCTTCGGCGACTTTCTTGACGTCGACGACCGAGGCGATGTTGTGGCCGCAGTGGCAAATGAAGATGCCAATGCGCGCCTTCTCGTCGGTGACGTCGCGCTCCCAGGGGTATTCGTGACGCTTGATCATCGTGCCGCGGACCGGAGACAGCTTCTCCATCGCGCAGGCGGCGGCACCCGATGCCTGCGCCACCGACTCGGGAATATCCTTGGGCTCTTGGAAGGCGCCCGCGACGTAGATGCCAGGTTTGGAGGCCGCCATGGGCGCCAGTCGATCGGTTTCACAGAATCCGAACTGATTCAGATTCAGGCCGAGCTTGGCGGCTGTGTCTTTTACAGAGGCGCTGGGACGCAGACCGACCGACAGCACGACCAAGTCGTATTCGTCCTGGTGCTCGGCGCCCTTCTCGTCGAAGAAACGCACCCGAGCGTTCTTGCTGCCGGGCATTTCGACCACCCGCGACGGCATGGCGCGGATGAATTTCACGCCGTGCTCGTCGCGAGCGCGGTTCACGTAGCCGTCGAATTCCTTGCCGAAGGCACGCACATCCATGCAGAAGATCGAGATGTCGAGCCCCTGCACGTGCTCGAGCGCGACCATCGCTTCCTTGGTCGCCGACATGCAGCAGATCGACGAGCAATAGCCGTTGCCGCGGGCGCTGTCGCGCGAGCCGACACATTGAATGAAGGCGATTTTCTTGACCGGCTTGCCGTCCGAGGGGCGCTGCACGTGGCCTTCGGTCGGCCCCGAGGCGCTCAGCATGCGCTCGAATTGCACGCTGGAAAGCACGTTGGCGTACCGACCGTGGCCGAATTCGCCGCGAAGGCTGGCCTGGAATTCGTCGTAGCCGGGCGTGAGGATGACCGAGCCCACGCGGATGCTTTCCGTCCTGGGCTTCATGTCGTGCACGATAGCCCCGGGTCCGCACGCCTTCACACACAGGCCGCACTCGCTGCACAGGCCGCAGGCAAGACAGCGCTTGGCTTCGGCGACCGCTTGCTCTGCCGTGTAGCCGGTTTCGATCTCGCGGAAGTCGCGCGTGCGATCTTCGACGACGATCTTCTTCATGGTCTGCTTGGCTGCGATTTCAGCCGCTGGATTGGGATTGGGCGCGGTGGCTTTCTTCTTGGTGTCGAGCACCGGCATCGGCTGGCCGCGCAGGAAGGCATGGATGGCGCTCGCGGCGTGATGGCCATGCGCCATGGCTTCGACCAGCGAGGCCGGACCCAGGACGACGTCACCGCCGGCGAACACGCCGTCGGTGCCGGTGGCGAGCGATCCATTGGCGGCGATCTTGCCGTTTTCCAACGGAACACCTTCGATATCGGCAGTCTGGCCGATGGCAATGATCACGTTGTCCGCCGCGACGGTGAAGTTGGAGCCTTCGACCGGAACGGGACGCCGACGGCCCGAAGCATCGGGCTCGCCTAGCTTCATGCGCAGGCATTCGAGGCCGGTCACACGGCCGCTGGCGGCGATGACCTTGATCGGGTTCGTCAGCAGCTCGAACTTCACGCCCTCTTCTTCGGCTTGCTCGATTTCTTCGGGCAGCGCGGGCATTTCGGCGCGACCGCGGCGGTAGACCACCGTGACTTCTTTCGCGCCCATGCGCAGGGCCGCGCGCGCGGCATCCATCGCGACATTGCCGCCGCCGACCACGACGGTCTTAGCGCCCATGGGAACTTTTTCGCCCAGGTTCACCGGGCCGAGAAAATCGAGGCCGTACAGCACACCGGCCGCGTCGTCGCCGGGCAGGTCCATTTTCTGGCTCTTGTGCGCGCCGGTGGCCACGAAGATAGCCGAGAATCCTGCCTTCTTGAGGCTGTCGAGGGTGAAGTCCTTGCCGAGCTTCTGGTTGAGCTGAACATCCACGCGCTCGTTGAGGATCTGCTCGATTTCGTAGTCGAGCACGTCGCGTGGCAGGCGATACGCAGGCACGCCCAAGCGGAGCATGCCGCCGAGGAACGGCCGCGCTTCGAAGAGCGACACCGCGTAGCCCTGCTTGGTCAGATCCTGCGCAGCCGTAAGGCCCGCCGGACCGCCACCGATGATGGCGACTTTCTCTTTCTGGACCTTGATCGGCGTGAAAGGCGCATGCGTCTTCTTGTCGAGCTTCGCGTACACGAAGTCGGCCGCGAAACGCTTGAGATCGCGCACGGCCACCGGCTCGTCGAGCTCTTTGCGGTTGCACTGACTTTCGCAGGGGTGCTGGCAAATGCGGCCACAGACCGCGGGCAGCGGACAGCGCTCTTTGACCAGCTCGTAGGCTTCTTCGAATTTGCCAGCCGCCACGAGCGCCACGTACCCCTGGGCATTCACCCCGGCTGGACACGCTGCCTTGCAAGGCGCCGTGCCCTCGGCCTTGGAAATGCCGTACACATTGGGAATGGCCTGAGCGTAGGGGCGAAACACGGCCTTCCGCGTTCCAAGAGCACGATCAAACTCATTGGGCAACGACACGGGACAAGCGATGGAACAATCGCCACAAGCGTTGCACTTGCTCATGTCGATGTAGCGCGGACGCTGGCGCAGCTTCACTTCGAAGTTGCCGACCTCGCCACTGATGCCCTCGATATCGGCCAACGTGAGGATGTCGATGTTCTTGTTGCGCGCGCACTCGACGAGCTTCGGCGACAGAATGCACATGGCACAGTCGCCGGTCGGGAAAGTCTTGTCCAATTGGGACATGCGACCGCCGATGGCGGCCGACTGTTCGACGAGATAGACCTTGAAGCCGGATTCCGCTAGATCAAGCGATGCTTGAATGCCGGTGATGCCAGCGCCGCACACCATGACTGCGCCGACCGCCTCCGGGACCTTGGCGGAATTTTCCACAGGCGCGCTGGCGCCATTTCCATTGATAGGCTTCTGTTCACTCATCGTGTTGCCCTACGCACAGAGTCCGCGATCCGCCAACAGCTTGTTGGGGCTGACCACCAAGCTGCGAAGGCCCAGGTCCTTGCGGGACAGGCCGAAGGCTAGGCCCAGCAGCTGCGTGAAGTAGAAAACCGGCAAATTGAATTGCTCGCCGGACGCCTTTTCCGTGTCCTTCTGTCGCAAATCCAAGTTCATCTGACAGAGCGGGCACGCGGTGGCGATGCAATCCGCGCCCGCGGCCTTGGCCATCGCGAGAATCTCCCGAGTCAGCTTCTTGACGATGGTGACGTCGGTAATGGAATAGCCGGCCCCGCAACACTCGGTCTTGTGCGGCCATTCCAGGATGGTCGCGCCGGCCGCTTCCAAGACTTGATCCATCAGCGTGGGATTCTCCGGATCGTCGAACTGAGTGATCTCCGGCGGACGTGAAAGCAGACAGCCGTAGTAGGTGACGACCTTGATGCCCTTGAGGGGTTTCTTCGTCGCCTCGGCAATCTTCTTCATGCCCACGTCGCGGGCCAGGATCTCCAGCAGGTGCAAGATCTCGGTCTTGCCGTCGTAGTCCTGCCCGACCACACCGGCGACGGTCTTACGCAGCTCGGGATTGTTTGCAATCTCGTGATTGGCGGTCTTGAGCCGGCTATAGCAAGCGGCGCAGCCCACGGCCACCGTCTGGCCGCCCGCGGCGACGAGGTTTTTCGCCGGCAGCGCGACGGACAGCAGCGCATCGGTCTGGTGAGCCGAGGTCGAGCCGCAGCAGATCCAACCCGGAATTTCCGGCAATTGCAGCCCCAGAGCCTTGCTTACGGCGACCGTCGACTTTTGATAGTCGTGCGCGGTGCCTTCCATACTGCAGCCAGGAAAAAACGCGTAGCTCACGACTTGGTCCCCTTCATTTGGGCAGCGCGCTCGAACATCTTGTCGCGCTCGCCGCGCCCTTTGGCGGCGGACTGCCACAGTGGCATCTTGCCCTTCATCAGCATCATGGGCAGCTTGCCCATGTCCTCGAACAATCGGCCGGTCCGCAGCTTGAACGTGGCCATGAGACCCGCTTCGTTCATGCGTCCGCGCTTGCGGACCGCGTTCATGAAGATGTTGTTGAAAGCGGGCACCGCACTCGCGGTGGGCGACGTCGCGGCCAGGCTCATGCGACGAAGACCGTCGTTGAGCGCCGCCACGCTGACCTTTTGCGGGCATCGCGTGGCGCAGGTCTGGCACGTGGTGCACTGCCAGAGCATCTTGCTCGCCAGCACCTCGTCGCGCAGACCGAACTGCACCTTGCGCACCATCTCGTGCGGCTTGATGTCGGCCACAGCGGCGACCGGGCAGCCGGACGTGCATTTCTTACACTGCAGGCACGCCGCGAGGTTCGCGTGGCTTTCGCTTTCTACCAGCGACGCAAAGTCGCCCGAAATTTGCGACGCGGCCAACATCATCGTCATTTCTTCGACTCCTTCGACTCCTTGGCCGAAGCCAAGACGGCCAAGGCTTGGGCACTGACCTTGCGGTAGACCTGCTCCGGCTCGCACAGCTTGCCGTTCACGGTCAAAAGGTCTTGCACCTTCACGCCGAACAGGCGCTCGTTTTCTTCCAGATAGGCGCGAATCAAGCGCCAATCGGCATTGGTGAACGGCGCGAACACTCCGCCATTCAATTGTTGCTCGACGACTTTCTTGCCGGGATCGCGAACATAAATGGCGCCACCCGAGGCCAGCGAGAAAAGATTGCTGCCGGGATAAGGCGAGGCGAGCGGCACGAGCCTCGCGTGGCCGTCGAATTCGACACCGTTCAGGATAACGAAGCCGCCGCCATTGAGCGGGTCGCCCGCCATGAACGATTCCGCCAAGAAGTCGAGGCAGGTGCCGTTGATGACCACGCGCGGTTTACCGACGGCGTTGATGAGCGGCCGGCCGGCGCCGTTGCCCATCACGTAGACGTCGCCACCCTTGGCGCCGTACATGAACGTCTGTCCGACGTCGCCGTAGATGACCAGTTTGCCGCGTTTTGCGATTTGGCCGATTTGGTCTTGAGCGTTGCCGTGGACGTGAATTTCTTCGCCGTCCATCCCGCTGGCCAGGTAATCGCCGCTCGAGCCGTAGGTGTCGATGCGCACGCCATCGGTGTTGGGACCGAGGCCCACGCCGGTGAAGCGCTGGCCGCGCAGCCGGTACACGATGAAGCGCCGCCAGCCCGCCTGGTAGGCCCTGCGCAGGTAAACGGCGTCGCACTCGTCGCCCTCGGGCGCGAATTTCTCGGCGTCGATGACCAGAACGTCCTGGCCCGGCTGTGGGCCGACGATCTTGCGGCGACTGTCCCAATCAAAACGACGGAAGCTGCCCTCGCCAGGTTCGCCGACGATGGGCGTGGAATCGAAGAGCCGCATCAGAGTCTCTTCCAGCACCGGCAAGACAGTCGCGCGACGCTTGTCGCCCGTGTCGTAGCGACGATCGTAAAGCAAGGTCAACGCCTCGATCGCCGTGGCCTTCGCACGGCCGTTGTCCGTGGCCGCCACGATCTGATCGCAAAACTCGCGCAGAGCGCTCGCCGGCCACTTGGGCAAGCTCTCCACGACATGCGTGAAGAGATCCTGCGCCCTGCCCTGCTTGAGCGAATCGCCGACCGCCTTGCGAATGCCGGCCGAGACGATTTCCACTAGCGGCGCCGACTTCGCCTCGTCACAGCGAACCTTGCCGACATCGAGATTGACCTGGCGGCCGAACTTGTCGGCGCAGGTCAGCTTCTTCTTGCCGTGCTCGCCGTCCACCGTGAAGATGAACGCGCCACCGTCGGTGCTGGAGCCGCCGCGGGCATTCCAATAGCGATCGGCGACCGGCGAAAAGCGCGGATCTTCGCGCGAAAGTCCGCGCAAAGTGGCGTCGATGGCCTGCTTTTCGGAGCAAATCAGGCCGATCTGCACTTCGCCGCTGTCGGAGAGCGCGAAGACCTGCGGGCGCAACATCGCCGTATCGGTGATGCCGAGCAGCTGCATACGCCGAAGGTCGGGATGGTTGCGCGCGATGATGAAAAACCACGGCCCGTCGGGCGAAGCGTGAATGTGGGTCGCCTGGATCTCGCGGTAGATCGTCTGCTTCTCTTTCGGCAATTGATCGAAGTCCAGCTCGGTGGTCGGGGCCAGCGCCTCGATGATGTATTCCAGCGGGTATTTGTAGACGCGATCCCACAGATCGAAGAGCTGCGCCGACACCTCGGTGTCCGTCAGGAACTGCTGCTTGATATTGCGTTGGCGCAGGTACTCGCAAACCGAGTGGTAGTTGGCGAAGTCGCCGTTGTGGACCAGCGCCTCGTTGATGCCGACGAAGGGGTGCGCGCCGCCGGGGTGCCAGACGCGGCCCTTCGTGGGGTAGCGCTGGTGGGCAATCCAAACGTGCGCTTTGAAGTCTTCGAGCTGGTAGTAGTCGACGTTCTGCTCGGCGTAGCCGACCATCTTGAACACCAACTGGTCGCGGCCGTGCGACAAGACGAACGCGCGCTTTTCGCCGAGCGACGCATACATGGTGTCGTTCAGACGGTACGAATTGCGCCACACGAACTCGTCTTCCAGATCGCGCGGCGACAGATCCGAAAGACCGTTCGATTCGCCGAATGCTTTCAGCACGGTGGGCTTCACGCGTACGACGTAGCGGTGAATGTCCGGCGGACGCACCTCCAGGCCGGGAATGTCACGAAAATTATCGATGTGCGGCTGCTTGGTCGACAGGGCAATGTCGAAGCTCGGCGACACGAACTTCTGCTCGACCTCGTCTTCTGCCGAAGCATCCAGCAGAGCGATCTGCAGCAGGTAGTGCGAATCGAGCACCTCGCGGGAGACGCCGATCTGCTCGGGCACCAGGCCCGCCGCCGCGATGCCGCCGCCTTTGCCGTTGCCGCGGTTCTGCATCTGAATCGACGGCTCGTGGATGAATTTACCGCGCACCGGAATGTTGCAGGCAAAGCCGGTAACGCCGCAACCACCTTCCTCTGCGCGGGCGTTGCCCTCGACATCATTGGGCTCGGCGTCGCGGTAGGCCTCGGAGCGCGTGGCTAGCAGCTGGTCTGCTAAATCCTTCATCAGACCGCCTCCTTGGCATAGTACAAAACGTCGCTGCGCCCGCGCAGCTCTTTGGTGCTGGGGATGCCGAGCTTGACGAGGATTTCTACCATCTGTTCACGCCAAGCATTCAGTAAGTTGATCAGACGCTGGGTGGCCCACTCGAGGCTCATGAGCATCATGAGCTCCGGGTCGGTGCTGGCGATGCCGCGCGGGCAGCCGCGCCCGCTTTCGCAGCAGGCGCAGCGCACGCACCCGAGGGCGACCATCTCGGCGGTGCCGATGACGACTCCGTCGGCGCCGAGGGCAATCGCCTTCATCACGTCCCAGGCCGTGCGCGCGCCGCCGCTGACGATCAAGGTGACGGCGTCGCGGATGCCTTCGGCGACCAGGAACTTGTGTACCTTCGCGATGGCGTACTCGATGGGCATCGCGATGTTCTTCTTGGCGATGTCGGGTGCCGCGCCCGTGCCACCATAGCAGCCGTCGAGGTGGATGATGTGGGCCCCGGCGTAGTAGCTGCCGACGGCGACCATGTCGACGTCGTTCGGAGTGGACACCTTGACCGAGACCAAAGCGCGTTCATTCACTTCCTTGATCCAGTCGAGGTGCTTCTTGTGATCCTCGACGGAATACACGCTGTGGAACGGGAACGGCGAGAACAAGGCATTGCCGGCGACGGCTTCCCGCATGCGCGCGACCGCCGGCGTGTTTTTGTCGCCGAGCAAGTGACCGCCGAGGCCCGGCTTGGCGCCCTGGGCGTACTTGAACTCGACGATCGGCACGCGCTGAATAGTGTCTTCGCGCACGCCGAAGAGGCCGGTCGCAACCTGCGTGATGACGTGGTTGTCGTAGGCCTTCAGGCGATCGTGGAAACCGCCCTCGCCGGTGCACGTGAAGGTGTTCCACGCCGTGGCAGCGCGCGCTTTGCCCAAAATCGTGTGAATGCTGACCGAGCCGAACGACATGCCCCCGCCGTACACCGGTAGATCGATGTGCAATTGCGGCCGGCCATCGTTCCGATGATTGAGATCGAGGCCCGTGTCGACCTTCGCCGGATCTACCTTGATGGCCGGCACCGTCGGAAAATTGAAGTGGATGCGGTCGAAACCGCCGCCCGACTCGCCAACCCGATGCTCGAGCCCAGCCTTCGGCACGTGCCCGGTTTCAGCCATATGCCAGGTGGACAGAATCAAGTCCGACGGCCAGCGCGGGTCGCCCATGGTGTCGACCGTCGGATTGCGCGCCAGCGACAGTGCCTTCTTGGTGCACTTGGCGACACAATAATGATCGGTCTTGGCGCACTCGGGACCGATGCACAGATGATCCCGCGGCCGCAGCGAAAACGCATACCCGTCAGGCTTGACGTGCACGCCTTCGGGACAAAGCTTGGCGCAATCGCCGCACGCCACGCAGTCGGCCGAGCGGCCAATCTTGTACTTCCCGAGCGCATTGCGATAGCGCTCCGGCGCCGGCCGCACTACGCGCTCGACGGATACTTGCGGCTCGCCGCCAGGGGAAAGAATTGGCTCGGGCGGCATCGCCGATTGAGGTAGTTGCCCTGATTGCGGACTACTTGCAGGCAAGGTCACCGAAGGCCTCCCGTTCAATGTCTTCCATGAAGATGGCGCGCCCGGTTTCGCCGCGTAGACGGCGAACTTCCCGAATGCCCATGGCGCCCAGCACTTCAATCAACTGCGAGTGCCAGGCGGCCATCAGATTGACCATGCGCTGGGCGGCGTACGCTGGCTCCAAGGTACCAACCTCCGACGCACATTCTGCCGTGTGCGTCTTGTCGCCAGCGTCGCGACAAACGCGGCAGCCGAGGGCGACCAGCAACGTCGTGTCGACCCCGACCAAGTCCGCGCCGCAAATGATCGTCTTCGCCATGTGCTCGGCCAGCGCGATGCCGCCCGAGACAATCAACGTGACCTCGTCGCGCATGCCTTCTTTGACCAGGCGACTGTGGATTTCGCGCAAGACATCTTTGAGGTGACGGGGATTGTCGACGTTCTGCTCGCGACCATGCAGGTCGGCGCACAGATGGAAGACATGAATGCCGGCCTTGTTCGCGGCCACGATGCGATCCGCGGCTTTGCTCTGCAGCGGCAGGCGAAGCGCGCAGATGATGCCGGCGTTGGCTACTTTCGCCTTCTGTGCCAACCCGTCGGTCTGCGGCCCATCCGCGAATTCGACCATGCGTACGTACCGAAGCAGTGGCTCGGACGCGCCGAAGCCGTCGGCCCCAACTAGCGGAACCAGAAACGGCAATTGCTCGGCAGGCAGATTCGCCGTCTCGGCAGCCGGAATCAAGGCCAACGTCTTGAGCGTCTTGGCCGCCGCCAGTCGTGCTTTGGCCGTCGACTGACCGCCCATGTTCCACGGCGGCACGTCGAGAACGAACGGCACCGGCACGTCGATGAGCGCCGTCGTTTCGCCGGTCAGTTTTCCATCCTTGGAAAACGAAAGACGCATCGGCTTGCTACCGATGTCGACGCTGGTGCTGATGTACTCGCGGCCGTGGATACCATCTCGGGTCGGGCGAACGATTTCCGACATGTCCGTCCAAATGCCGTCGAAGCCCGGACCGTTGAAGCGCCCGCGATAGCCCGCGCCCGAGACTGGAATGCGACCACTGTCAGCCTGGTTCCAGGTGGTCGCCAGGATCTCGGGCTTCCAGTAGTCGTCGCCGAGCGCGAGGTATTCGGGATTGAACGCCAAACCGAGCAATCCCTTCGTGCAACCCTGAACGCACGACAGACAGCCGCGACATTCGTAAAGCGGCACCACCGACGTCGACGGATCGCGGTTGTAGGCCGCCTCCTTCTTATAGGTGTCGTACACGCAGCGCGGTTTTACGCAGTTGGTACAGCGTGAACAGTCTTCGCGCCAATCGATGCTGCCGAATTTCCCGACTCGCCTGAACCGACCCGGCGTCGCCACGGGCTTGATGTGATACTTCTCGGGCATAACGACCTCCGCCGTGACTTACGCCAGGTGCGTCTCCGCGATGACCTTGCCCACCACGTGCTCGCAGCCATCGCTGAGAATGTGAATGCCGCGAACGCCGGGAATGGCCTTCAGCTTGGCCACGATCTCCGCGACGATAGCGATGCCCGTATTCGGAACGTCGCTTGCCGCCTTCAGCCGCGCAATGACGTCGTCGCCGATGGGGGCAAAGCCCGAACGTGCTTTCAGAAATTGGGCCTGCGCCAGGCTGCCAAGGGGCAGGACGCTGGCGATGATAGCGGCCTTTTGATCGAGCCCCGCCGCGCGCACGGCCTTCATCCAGGTTTCAAACCCGGCGACGTCGAAAATCGGATCCGTCAGCAGGACTTGTGCCCCGGCGAGGATCTTCTTCTTGGTCTGTAGAACAGACAGCTCGACCGGTGTCAGATAGGGGTGAACAGAAGCTGCAATACCAAAATTTGGCGACGAAGGAAGCTTGTTGCCGTCGAAGTCCAGCCCTTGCGTCGTCATGGCAGTCAGCGCCTGGCAAAGCTGTGTCGAATCGAGGTCGAAGGCACTCGCTGCTGCTGGCGACGCGCCCAGGCTTTGGTGGGCACCGGTGAGGCACAGAAAACTCTTGATGCCGAGAGCTGCCGCGCCGAGCACGTCCGATTCCAGCGCAACGCGATTACGGTCGCGCGTAATCAGCGACAGCATCGGCTCGATCTTCTCTGCCGCCAGCAAGGCCGCACACGCAAGCGCCGACCCGCGAACCTTGCCGGGATTGTCCGCGACGATCACACCGTCGAGAGCAGCCGGAAAATGACTGGCCAACGTCCTCACCGACGCGGCATCGGCATCGTGGGGCGGCAGACAACCAGCAGTGAGCGCCAATTTCCCGGCCGCCAATTTCTCGGCCAACTTGCTCGTGGCTTTCATTCGGATTGATCCAATTGAGTTGTTACGGAGCGGACGCGCGCAGCGGATTGCGCGGAATGTTTTGAAGAAGCGCAAGAAGTGCGTCGCGAACCTCGCCGATCTCGCGCCCAAGATCCGGATCGGGAGACGCAGCGGCTTGTGACGAAGCACCCAGCGCCATGTCCTCGGCGGCAGAGCCGGGTAAACGGAAGAGCAGCAGACGGCCCGCACCCAGGCCGATTTCCTCGATCATCTTGTCGGCATGCTCGATCCGTCGCGCGCATCGCCGATTGCCTTCGACGTGATGGCAATTCCCTTCTTCGCAGCAAATGACCGCGACCGCGTCCGCGCCGTCTTCGAACACCTTGAGCACATGCTCGGGCTGCAAGCGCCCCGCGCACGGCACCGCGACCTCTTTGATGGGAAAAGGCCAGGCGAAATCGGGCGTGGAGGGACGCCGCCGGATGCCCGAGCTCGGAGGAACGGCCAGGCGCGCGCAGTTCTCGCAAATGAACGCCACCACAACGGGATCGCCACCTCTGCGCTCCGCGACCCTGGCACTACCTGGGCCCGGCGCCGTTCGAACGCTTCGGTTGCCAGGCGGAGCAGTCTCGGCTCCGAGTTCACTCATGCACGAGCCCCTTTCGGTTGTGACAAATGCGACGTTGGGGACGGTATCGAAATTGCGACTCGGAAGCAATTGCTCGTTTGTCTCCGCATGCGAAGAACCTGTTCAGAACGCAGGACGTGTAGACGTGTAGGTGCCCAGCGCGCCGCGATCTGTTAGCTCTTCACCACCAACGTCTGGAATTTGACGTGCTCTGGCCAAAATTCGTGAATTTCTCCCGGGAATGCGTGGGAACGGCCATTGCAGTTGCGGCCAGCGATGGCAACCGTGCATGCAGGAGCGATTCTTTTGGGGGTGCTGGCAACGCTTTCGAGCGGCAACGTGCGCAGCGAGGAGGCGCCGCTTCTCGACGCCTTTGGCATCGCTATCGGGACACCCGCCGAATCTGTCGCCGCGCGTTTTCGTGACCGCCAAGTCGACTGTCAAACTGCGGCGCAAGGAGCTCTGGTTTGCCCGAGCGGGATCACCAAGCTGACCAGCCAGGCCGGCCCCGTCACGGTCTGGCTGACGAGCGATCACGTTTCGCGCATCTATCAGCGATCGGATCTCGACGCCGCAGATCTCGACTACACGGCCGTCGAGAATAGCTTCCATGCGCGAGCCGCTCAAATCCAAGCTTTTGTCGGCAGCCTCCAGGCGCAAGTCGTCACGCACGAACCGCCGTGGTTTTCGAGCCTCGACAACGAATCGAAGATGGCGTGGCTGCGCAGTGGAACGTTCGCGCGTGAGGTGTTCTGGCAGGTCGGCGAGCAGAGGTTGAGGCTTTTCCTGCGAGGCGAAAAGGCCCGCGTCGTGCTGGTGCTCGGCCTCGAGTCCGCGCCGGCTTCGAAAGCGGGAACACCACCAACGCAGACCTTGGCGCCTGCGCCGCAGGCGGCGCCCATGGTTTCCGGACGGTCCTGCGGCGCCGCCGAGGTGGCGGCCTTCATGATGGATCTCTTCCCGCCAGCGGAACCCGCGGCGCGCGCCGCCGCGGCGAAGAACCTGGCCGACTGCAAAGTCGATCGCAGCTCGGGCGCGCTTGCGGCTGCGCTCGAACGTGACCGCGAGCCGACAGTACGTACCGCGACACTAAGCGCGCTCGGCGCTCTCGGCCACACCGAGCCGCTGCACGCCGTTCTCGCGGATCCGAAGGAGAGCGATGCCTTGCGCGCCGAGGCGCTTCGCTTGCTGGACGAGGACGGTGAGGCGCCAGCTGAAAGCGAACAACATCGCTTGAGCAAAAAGGCCGGAAGCGAGCTTGCCCAAGCGCTGCGAGCGCTCAAGAACACGCAGCGTTCCGAGTCTGAAGAGACGACCACCGCGCAAGCGAAGGCCGTCCCGGCGCCGAAGTCTGCGCTGGTTGCCCAGGAACCGGCGCGCCTCCAGCTGAGGTCACCAACCACGACCGCAACCACACCTATTCCGGTCGATAAAGCAGCGCCTGCACCGGCCAGCGCAGCGCCCGTGTCCGTGCACTACAACGCCATCGAACAGGAGCAAGCTCCTCCCCTCGCAGCGACGCCCGCACCGACAGCGCCACCTTCGCCATCTTCGCCTTCCGACGGCGCGGCGCTCGCCATCACGACGTCAACCTTGGCCGGCGGCCTGTGGGGCGCCGGGCTCGCCAAGCTGGCCCTGCAAGACAACGTCGGCTTCATCACCCTCGCCGGCTCGGCAGGCGCCCTCATTGGCGGCGGGACGGCTCTCGGCCTCGTCCACTTCGGCAAACGGCCTTCGCCCGAGCAGGCCTTGTTCTACACCAACACGACGGCGTGGGGATCGCTCGCCGGCCTTCTGGCGTGGGCGGGCAGTGGCTCCGACAGCGTGAAGCTCAAGTACGGCTTGCTCGTCGGCGGCGAACTCGGCGGCATGGCGGCAGGCGTCTACGGCGCGCGCCGCTGGCAGTGGACGGCGTCTGAAGTCTTCGTCGCGGACAGCCTGGTCACGGCGGCGGGCATTGGCGGCCTCGGGCTCGAGCGCATGCTTCGAGATTCCATGCGCTTGGATGTTCCGCCGTGGATCGGATACGGTGCGGCTCCGGTGATGGTCGCCGCTGCAGCGGCCAGCCGCTACCTCGACGTCAGCGGCAACGACCTTCGCTTTGCCGGCATCGCGGGCGTCGACACCGCTTGGACGACGGGGCTTCTCGCCTCGGGCATCGATCGCAGCGGACTGTTCACCGGTCACGTGGGCCAAGGCGGCCTCATGCTCGGATTCTCGGCCGGCTATCTGGCCGCCATCGCCGCATCACCCTTCATCGACGTCAGCGGCTCCCAGGCTCTCCTCGGCAGCGGAGCGCTCCTCGTCGGCAACAGCATGGGCCTGGGTGCCAACATGCTGCTTTCGCCGACCGATAGCTCGGGCTGGGCGCTCGGCGCCGGCCTTGGCGGCCTCGGGCTTTTGGCGGCTGGCGCCCTGGCAGCGCCCTACGTTCGACTTGGACCGCAAGCAACAGGCATGGCCACCAGTGGCTTCGTGTTCGGTGCAGGAACCTGGGCAGCAGCCACGCTCGCCGCAGGACGGCCCGCCGACGCGCGCCTCGGCGGCGGACTGCTCGCGTTTGCGCCGGCTGCCGGCATCGTCGGTGCGCTGGCTTCCGCCAAATTCAATCCCGACGGCGTCGACTACGCCACGACCGCCGCGACCACGACGCTCGGCATGGGCGCGGGACTCGGCGTGGGCATGCTTTCCACATCGTCTCGGGGCAACGGCGAGTTTGTCGGCGTGCTCGGCGGCTCGCTGGTGGGTCTGACCGGCGGCGCCCTGTTTGCCGATAGAGCTCGTCTGCAACTCCCCGATCTGGGCGGTGCCGTCGTCGGCGCGGCGGAAGGCCTCTTGCTCGGGCAGCTCGTTCCGACCCTGCACCTCGAAGGCTGGGAAAGCTCGCGCAACACACAGGGTGCAACCTGGCTGGGAGTGTCGGTCGGCGCGGTGGCGGGTGCAGCCCTCAGTCATACGACCTCTGCCAGTGGCGGCGACATCGTCGTGGCATCGGCGGGCGGTTTGCTCGGCACGGGCGCCGGCATTGGCGCTGGCCTTCTGCTCGGCCACAACGACAGCCAACCCGAACGCATCGGCGCCGTCGCCGGGTCGCTCGGCGGCTTGGCCGCGGCCATGCTGCTCGACCGTCCGCTTCACTTGAGCGACGGCCTTGGATCGTCGGCGCCGGGCATGGCGCTGCTCGGCGGCTTGGCGGGTGCCGCGAATGGCGTCTTCCTTGCCGATGTCGTTCATCCAGATCTCGACGGAGAAAACGCGCAAAGCCGACGTGGCGGCGCGCTCCTCGGCGCCTCGCTGGGCGTCGCCTCCGGTCTCCTGCTTTCGAAAGAGTTCGATCCCGGCTACCCGGCGCTGGCCACCGCGGCGGGCGGCAGCTTGGCAGGAGCGCTGATGGGACGCGGTCTCATGATGCTGGCGCTCGACAATTCCTCGACGACGCGTGCCGATGGCGCGGGAACCATGGCGGGCTCGCTGGCCGGTCTGGGCTTGGGAGCGCTGGCCGCGCACGCCTCGCCGCTGACCCAGGCCGATGCACTTTCCTTGCCGTTCGGCGCCGGCTTCGGCGGATTGGTGGGTGCACTCGCTCCGACCTTCGGCGATACGACGTGGCCGGGTTGGCAGCGCACGACTGAGGGCGGCGCGCTTCTCGGGGTGGGCGCCGGCGCGGTCGCTGCCACGGCACTAAGTCATATGACCAGCGCAAGCCCCGCGCAGGTGGCGGCGGTCGGCCTGGGCAATCTGGACGGCGCTTTGGTCGGCCTGGGCGTTGGCATGATGATCGATCCGGCGGGACACGACCGAGCTTCACGCGTTGGCGTCGTGGCGGGCACGGCCGGTGGCTTGGCAGCGTCGCTGCTCGCCGAAAGTCAGCTTCATCTTGAAAACGGCTTCGGTCCGTCAGCCGTCGGAATGGGCCTCCTCGGCACCGGTTTCGGCACCATCGCGGGGCTGCTGGCCGGCGATGTCGCACAACCGCAAGACATCGCCAGCAACAACCACGAGCACGCCTTGCAGGGCGGTGCGCTGGCGGGCGCAGGGCTGGGACTGGGGACGGGACTGATTCTGTCTCGCTTCTATGCGCCCGACGACAAAGATCTGGGTACGGCGGCGGGCACCAGCGTGGCCGGTGCCCTGCTCGGCCGCGGCCTCCTGATGATGGCTCTCGCGGATCCGGCAACCAGTCGGCCGGACAGCGCTGCGACACTCGCCGGCTCGCTGGCGGGCCTCGGCGTTGGTGCTTTGGTCGGATACTACGCTCCGCTCGACGCCACGGACTACGTCGCGGCCCCCTTTGGTGCCGCGATCGGCGGCCTTGCCGGCGCGCTGGCCCCGTCGCTGGGCGATTCTACGTGGCCGGGCATGAACCGACGCAGCCAAGGCGGCCTTCTGGTCGGCGCTGCTGCCGGTACGATGGCCGGCACCGCGCTCGCGCACGCGACGTCCGCCAGCCCACTCGCGATCTCGCTGTCGGGCCTGGGAGCGACCGACGGAATGCTGACCGGAATGGGCGTGGGCATGATGCTCGACGGAGAGAGCAGCAGTCAGGCTCAGCGCATCGGCATGGTGGCCGGACTGGGTGCCGGGTTGGGCCTCGGCGCTGGGCTATGGGCGCACTCGGATTTCCACGCCGGGGCGCTTCCCTTCGTCTCGGCAGCGATTGCGGTCGGCGGTCTCGACGGCGCGCTCGTTCCGCGATTGGGACGCGCGCAAAGTAGCGACGTCAGCACCAAGGTCAGCCAAGGCGGCGTCCTCGCCGGTGCGGGAGCCGGCGCGCTTTTGGCAGCGTCGCTCGCCACCCAGCTCGATGTCGATGGTGATATCACCATCAATGCCCTGACGCTCGATGCTCTGTTCACGGGTGCGGGCGCGGGTGTTGGTGTGCTGGCCAGCAAACGCGACGACGCCCCCGTGCTCGGCATGCTGGTAGGCGGTAGTGCAGGACTGCTCCTCGGTGGCGCTCTCCATTCGTCCATAAACATCGACGAGGAGCAAGTGCCCTTCATCGGCACGGCCGGAGTGCACGGACTGTGGTTCGGCGGCTTTCTGCCCTATGTGCTCAGGCCATCGAGCGAGGTCGAAGACAAGCACGTCGTCGCCGGCCTTGCCGCCGGTGGCCTGGGTGCGACCGGCATGGCGATCCTCGGCAGCCGATGGGTCACGCCGTCGAACGAACGATTGGCCAAGGCAGGACTGGGCAGTGCCATGGGAGCATCCATCGCGGGCGGCACCGCGCTGCTTGCCAGCGATCTCAATGGTCAAGCAGGCTACGGGATGATGCTCGGGGGAACCGCCCTCGGCCTCGGCCTCGGCGCTTTGGCGGGTCCCTACGTAGACTTGCACGACAGCGCAGGGACGGTGGTCGCCGGTAGCGCGCTCGGGGCCGCCGAGGGCGTGGTCTTCGCATGGGCCGGGCGCGGCTCGGGCGAGCGCGACTACGCGGGCGCTGGCCTGATCGGTGCGGGCCTCGGCGCGGGCTTGGGTGTCGCCGCCGCCGCCGGCACCAGCGACATCGGCACCAGCAAAGCACTAACCAGCGTCGGCTTTGCCGCTTGGGGCGCCTGGATGGGCGCCTTCTCGGGCGCGCTTGCCAGTCGCGATTCGCACGAGGTTACACTGGGCGGACTCGGCGGCGCGAACCTGGGCGCGTTGGCCGGCTACGGCCTGGTACAGACCGACCTCGTGAACCCACGCGACTTCGGCTGGCTCAGCCTCACGGCCGCGATTGGTACCGCACTGGGCGGCGGCCTGGGCGCGGCACTGTCGAGCAAGGACGATCCGCGCCCCGCGCTCGCCGGTCTCGCCGCTGGGCCACTCCTTGGTCTCGCTGCCGGCGCCATCGTGGTACCGCGCCTGCGCTCGTCCGCCGAGAGTCACAGTCTTTGGGCCCCCGCGCGCACCGTCGCCGGCGTGTCGCTCTACAGAGGCGAGACGACGGGCGCGGATGCAACGTCGGCGGACGTACTCGCGCAGGCCAAGCCGTCTCTGCTCAAGGGTACCTTCGCTCGCCTGCGCAACTTCTTCGACGTCGAGACGTGGTCGCCCATGGTCGGCGCACTGCCAGCCCAGCCCGGCACGACAGACTCGACGCCGTTTCTCGTCGGTGTCACGGGAACTCTGCGCTGAAGAGCAGTGCTGCGCGCCGCCTATTCAGTTGTAGGCGCCCGGCAATACCCATTTCAACGGCAATGGCGTTATCGCTATACTGGAGAACAAGTCCGAGCTCGTCGCAGGAGATCATCAAAGGCTCGGCAGAAGGGCTCACGTGGAGATGCGGGAATGTCGGCTTGCAGGTTACTGCGCGTTCGTTCTTGGTATCGGCCTTACGCTAGCGTCGGCTGGGACTCTGGCGCAGGAGCCATCAAGGAGGATCGAAGTTGGCCTCGCGGTTCGCTACATGCCGACGGGCTGGTTCGAATGGTCGGGGCGAACGGGGGCAACCGAGTCGGCTCTCGGCGCCTATCCCGCACTAGGTGGCGCCCTGTTCGTCGACTACCGCCTAAACCCGGCGGTGTCGATCGGCTTGATGCCGGAGCTCACGCTGAACGTGATCCCGAGGACGACGTACTACCCAGTCTCTGCGATGACTGCAGGGTCACTGCGGTTGAAGGTCGAGTATCCCGGGCTACGCGTTCTGGCCCCGTACGTGCTGCTTGCTCCCGGCTACTCATCAATGTTCACTTACAACAACACTGGCGTCAGTCCTGGAGATGCGCACGGCTTCGTACTGAGTGCCTACGCGGGTCTGCGCATACCGACCGGGACGCGCCATTCGGTCTTCGCCGAGGGCGGTTACCAACACGGATTCCAGAAGAACGACGGGCACAGCTATGCGCCAAGCTACCTGGTGCTATCCGCCGGCTGGCAGATGTCGCTCTAACGGCGACTTCCTTGGTGCTGTGGTAGCAGTCAGTGGCCAGCCTGCATCAAGTGTGTCGGTGGAAAACTGTTGCCACTAAGGAGTATGGTCATTGAAAAACATGGCAGCGATAGTAGGGGTGATGACACTGTTAACGGCATGCGGTGGGATGGAGGCGCCGTCGACTGGGCTTGATGCCGGGTTTGCTCCCGCCCCGACGTCCACCGACGAGCGTTCCTAGCCGTGCGGTCTCAGCAGCCGCCTTTGATAGTGCGCTCCTGCTTGACGGGCTTTTGCGCAGCCGACTTCTGCGCTTCAATCAAGGCGGGTATCTTGCGCTGGGCATCCTCGCGAAACCGGCGCACGTCTTCGTCGTAGCGACCGCCGGTCGGCACGAAGGCAGCTGACTGCACGAACGCCTGGCTGAAGGCGGCAAAGCCGCCGCTCAAGATGGCGAGATTCTCGTATCCCAGTTCCTCGAGAATGCCATAGGTCTGACGTTCCTCAGCTTCATTGTCGCCGACCACGACCTTCCTGATCCGCCGCGATGCCAGCTCGTCGAGAGAACGACTGAAAAGGTCCTGCTTGGTCGCATGGATAGACCCTGGCAACGCAAGCGCCGAATAGTCCGCTGCCGAACGTAGGTCCACGATGCGCGTGTGGGGATCTTGGTCGACGATACGAAACGCGAGCTCGTCGATGGTCATCGTCTTCGCGGGATGGGCCGCCGCAAAGACGGGCGCCGAGACCTTGCGCAAGAGCCGAGTCTTGTAGTCCGGCATGAACAGAAGTGCGAAACCGACGACTACGACCAGGACGCCCGCGGCACCATGTCGGATGCGCGAAAACGTGTGCGACGGTGCCTGCTCGCGCGCGACTTTGCGCTCGATCTTCGTCGTCACGTAGAAAGCAACGACGGCCATCGCGACCACGAAGAACGCGAATGCGCCCTGCGAAATCCCGAGAGTGTCGAAGACTTTCACGGGTCCGCGCGCCGTCGACTCGAAGAACGCGAGGTACCGCGGAAGGCTCTCACCAAAGAGAAGAACGCCGAGCAATCCACCGCCAACGAAGAACATACCGTCGATCTTGCCAATCGCTGCGGCACAGACGCTGGTGCCGGGACAGTAGCCACCGAGAATGAAGCCTAGCCCCATGATGGCGCCACCCACGATGGCGGGCCGCAGCCACAGAGGGTTGACGAAGATGGCCTCGGTGTCGAGCACCCCCATCCATCCGAGAACAATGACTCCGCTCATGGCCGTGACCGCGGCGGTGAAGAACACTCGCAATACGGTGAAATCGTAGCCGTAGAAAACGCCGGCCAGTCGCCGTGATGACGAAAAGCCGGCCTGCTCCAGCACAAAACCGAAGGCGATGCCCAAAATCAGAGCAACGACTAGATTGAGTGGCTCGGAAATGAAGTCGGGAACGAAAGGCGCCATCACTTCCCCGCTTTCTTTGCAATCCAAAGCGAACGCGCAAACCACGCCGCCGCGTAGCCGGTGCCAAAGATCGCCATCATCGTAACGAAGCCCGCAGTCGAAAGCACCGCCATGCCGCTCAAAGCGGCGCCGCTCGTACATCCGCGCGCGAACTGTGCGCCGAAGCCGGACAAAGCGCCGCCGATAACTGCGAAGATCCAGCGCCGACGCCTTCCCACGGCTGGACCGGCTTCCGTCACTAGCTTGAGGCGGTCCGACAGGAGGCCCGAAAGAAAGGCTCCCAGAACGACGCCTGCGACTTCGAACACCAGCCAGGCCTTGAGCGGACTGTCGTGTTTGGGGTCGACGTACGCCGCGTAGAGCGGCGAGTGAGCCGCGTGCTCGGGCGTCACCGCACCAACGGACGCGATGACGACGTTCTTGAGCGCGCCGCTGGCGCCGAGACCGCGGCCGGTGATGACGATCGTGGCCAGGAGAACGAGCCCAAGCAAAAAGCCGGCGAGGTAGGGATTCATGGTTCGCGATTGCATGACCTGTCTCCTAGTGAGCCTGCGATTCCGCACCCGGCTCGGCCTCGATGTCTTCGTAACCGCTGACCATGGCCTTGAGGTTCGAGGTCATGGTTCGGCCGGTGGTGATTAAGTAAAGGTGGGCAATGAGAAATGCCAAAATGAGATAGGCGCCAAGCGTATGGGCCAACGCCACAGCCCGCAGCCCCTCCATTTTCAGCGCGACGACCTCGAAGCGCTGGGGATAGCGGTAGAACATATAGAGCAAGCCCGACAGCGCCACGACAGGAATGACCAGCAACTTGAGCCCCAAGTAGACCAGCCGCTGCAGCGGATTGAGCTTGCTGAGTGCGCTCTTGTGCGTGGGATGGGGCGCATGGTGAAAGATCCCGACTAGATAATAATTGGCCTGAGCCCTCAGGTTGGTGAGTGTGGGAAGATACTGGCGCCACTGTCCGGTGGTTAAGTGCCAGAAAATGGCAAGCGCCACAAGAACAAGAAGCATGGTGGCCGCGACATTGTGATAGCGGACGGCGTCGGCGAAACCGAAGAAATGCAGCGACCCATGGATTTCGAAGCCCGTCGCGGCGAGGAACAATATCAGGGCAGCTTGGGTCCAATGCCAGAAGCGATTGAACCGTGAATAGATGTACTCGCGGTGCACGATCAGCCACCTTTCCGCTTGCGAAGGACGAAGATCCGAGCGCCGCCGTGAACTACGACGCCGGCCAGAGTCAACATCAGCAACAACTTTCCTAAACGTTCGAGCCATGGATTGTAGTCGCGACCGGGAATGTAGAATCCCGCGAGGCTGGCCAGTCGACCGCCTTCGCGCACGTGGCATTCGGCACAGGCCACCGTCTGATTCTTAGGGGACACCATGTGATTGATGGGCCACACCATTTCCGTTTCGATGAAGCCGTACTTGCCACTGAAGGGCAGCCCGACGGTCTTCATGCCTTCCTCGGACGCGCGCGCCCAATTGAATTCCTTCCAGTAGCCGCCATCGCCGGGCGTCGTGGACACAGTCTTAGGTTGAATGAGGTACTGGTTCTCGGTGTCGTAAATCTGCTTGCCGCGGTGGATCTTCACCGGGATGATCTTCGCCTCGGGATCCTCGTAGCTGCCGAACAGCTCGTTCATCTTGACCACCTTGCCGGGCTCGACTTTGTCGCCAAGCAGGTAGTGACTGGCGGTACCGTTCGACCATGTGTACTCGGGCTTGAGATTCTTGCCCCAGGTAAAGTTGCCCTTGATGGACATGTAGGTATCCACGCCATCCTGGTCCCTTTCTTCGTAGGGCTTGCCGTCGCGCAAGCGCCCCGCGGTGGACCAATCCCAGCGCAGCTTGGTGGGGTTCACTTTGGCGTAGGTGGGAATGTGGCATGTCTGGCAGGCGACTTTCAGCGTGTGCTTGTTGAGCACATCGTCAGCGTGGGGAACTTCGCTGTGGCAGCTCTCGCACGTGCTGCGGTTGCGATTCATGGACGAGAGGGAATACAGCTTGCCCAGCATCTGATGCTTCTCCGTGACGTGGCAGGCGACACACGAAAGGCCACTGCCCTCATCGCTCATGTGCACATCGACGTCGCGAGCCGGGCTCACCATCGCCGCCTCCAGATCGCCATGCTTGACGTTGTTGCCGCCACCTCCCAAGCCATGGCAGGTGATGCAATTACTGCGGGTGGGTTTGCCCACGTGCTGAGCCACGAGGGCCAGGTCGACGGCGGGATCGGGAGCACCTGAGCCGCCAGCCGCCTTGGCGTACTTGCCGCTGTTGTCGTGGCAAGCAAGACAATCGATATTGAGTTGATTCTTGAAGTCGAATTTGCTGTCGCTGTAACCGTAGCCCGCGTGGCATTTAGTGCAGCTGGTTTGATTCGCGGGAATGCCGATGCAGAAGTTGTTGAAGGCATTGCGCTTGCCGAGTGTGCGAATGCCCTTGCCGGGCATGTATTCGGTTCGCTCCCACACAAAGTGATTCGACTGCATGACTTCGGCGGCGCGTCCGTTGTGGCAAGAGATGCAGGCGGCAGTTACCTCCTGGGGAGTCGTAAACGTGCGTTTGAGCTGGTCGAGCTTCGCGTGATCGATGGACGGCTTGCCCTTCTTGGCAAATCGTTCCTTGAGAAGGGTCAGCGGCAGCGCCTTCGAGCTGTGCCGGGGAAGCACGGAAAGAGCGGTCGTCGCCGCCACCGCGATGCCGACGAGAGCCAGAGCGGTTCGTTTCATGGTTGGTCCTGCCGGCTGAGAGCCAGAGCCGTGAGGATTCAGCCTGACGGAGTGACGCAAGCGCCCGTCACGGAGTGGCGATCTTACTTACCTTCCTCCGCGCTCGGCGCTCCGATCTTCGTACTGCGTGCAGACGACGAAATGCACAACCGCGCCGTCGTCGAGAAACAGCGCTCTCAGATCAAGCGCCAGCCCTCGGAGAAGCGCCCGAGCGCCGCGGCGCAGGTCCCCGCGGCGTTCAGCGGACCGCCGACGATTACTACGCTGTAGGCCGCCCCTCAGCTCGGCCGCGCCATCTCCTACGGTCTATAACCCAACGCCAATCAGGGAAATCGTCTGGCCAGCGACGGTGACGGTGGCTGTCTTGGTCCCTACTGAAATTGGCTGGAACATTACGATCGCGTCGCAACCGCCGGCGAGGGGCGGCAGGGCGTTCGAGGTGGTACACGAGGGAAGGCCTGGGTTGAACCAAAATTGATCGGCGTTGGCTCCGCCCAACGTCAGCGTCGGCGGAGGTACCGTCACCGCGGTCGTGTTCCTCACTGTGGACGAGAGCTGCGCGGTCGTCCCCACGACCACACTCCCAAAGTTCAAGGACAGCGGCGACACGGTCAGGCCCCCAGTTGACAAGACCGTCAACTTGTCGAGGTTGATGCAGCTGCCGCTCGAAGTCTCCGCCTTGTACGCGATGGTATTGCTGCCCGCATTGAGCGGGACCGTCTCCGTTTCGTCGGACCAGGTATCCCAACTCGGGGTGATGTTGAAGACGACGCTCTTTATCCGGCTCCCATTGACGTAGAGCCCGGTGTTGCTGCTCGTTCCATTGCCGGCACTGTAGCGTAACGTGAGCCCATAGCCGCCGGCCGAGCCGACGATGACCGCGAAAGACGTTTGGGCGGTGATACTATTGCAGTAGCCATCAACGAACCCAGTTCCTGAGTACCCATTGTGGTTCGTATTCTTGCTCGCTCCTCCCGAGAGAATCGCACCTTCCGCCTCATAAGTTACCGGAGTGCCCACACCCGTGAGAGAAATGGTCTGACCAGCCACGGTCACCGTCGCGGTCTTTGTCCCTGCCGAGGTTGGCTTGAAAACCACGATCGCATCGCAGCCGCCAGCGAGCGGAGGCAGGCTATTCGAAGTGCTACAGGAGGGAAGGCTCGGGTCGAGCCAGAATTGATCGGCATTGGTCCCGCTCAACGTCAGCGTCGGCGCGGGCACGGTCACCGCGCTTGTATTCCTCACGTTGGACGAGAGCTGCTGGGTCGCTCCCACTGCCACGCTCCCAAAGTTCAAGGACAATGGCGACACACTCAAGGTCACCGCAGTGGCAACACCCATTAGCGAAATGGTCTGGCCAGCGACGGTGACGGTGGCTGTCTTGGTCCCTACTGAAGTTGGCTGGAACATTACGATCGCGTCGCAACCGCCGGCGAGGGGCGGCAGGGCGTTCGAAATGGTACACGAGGGAAGGCCTGGGTTGAACCAAAATTGATCGGCGTTGGCTCCGCCCAACGTCAGCGTCGGCGGAGGTACCGTCACCGCGGTCGTGTTCCTCACTGTGGACGAGAGCTGCGCGGTCGTCCCCACGACCACACTCCCAAAGTTCAAGGACAGCGGCGACACGGTCAGGCCCCCAGTTGACAAGACCGTCAACTTGTCGAGGTTGATGCAGCTGCCGCTCGAAGTCTCCGCCTTGTACGCGATGGTATTGCTGCCCGCATTGAGCGGGACCGTCTCCGTTTCGTCGGACCAGGTATCCCAACTCGGGGTGATGTTGAAGACGACGCTCTTTATCCGGCTCCCATTGACGTAGAGCCCGGTGTTGCTGCTCGTTCCATTGCCGGCACTGTAGCGTAACGTGAGCCCATAGCCGCCGGCCGAGCCGACGATGACCGCGAAAGACGTTTGGGCGGTGATACTATTGCAGTAGCCATCAACGAACCCAGTTCCTGAGTACCCATTGTGGTTCGTATTCTTGCTCGCTCCTCCCGAGAGAATCGCACCTTCCGCCTCATAAGTTACCGGAGTGCCCACACCCGTGAGAGAAATGGTCTGACCAGCCACGGTCACCGTCGCGGTCTTTGTCCCTGCCGAGGTTGGCTTGAAAACCACGATCGCATCGCAGCCGCCAGCGAGCGGAGGCAGGCTATTCGAAGTGCTACAGGAGGGAAGGCTCGGGTCGAGCCAGAATTGATCGGCATTGGTCCCGCTCAACGTCAGCGTCGGCGCGGGCACGGTCACCGCGCTTGTATTCCTCACGTTGGACGAGAGCTGCTGGGTCGCTCCCACTGCCACGCTCCCAAAGTTCAAGGACAATGGCGACACACTCAAGGTCACCGCAGTGGCAACACCCATTAGCGAAATGGTCTGGCCAGCGACGGTGACGGTGGCTGTCTTGGTCCCTACTGAAGTTGGCTGGAACATTACGATCGCGTCGCAACCGCCGGCGAGGGGCGGCAGGGCGTTCGAAGTGGTACATGAGGGAAGTCCCGGGTTGAACCAGAATTGATCGGCGTTGGCTCCGCCCAGCGTCAGCGTTGGCGGGGGGACCGTCGCCGCACTCGTGTTCCTCACGTTCGACGAGAGTTGCGCGGTCGCGCCCACCACCACACTCCCAAAGTTCAACGACAGCGGCGATACGGTCAAACCCGCATTCGGTGAGACCGTCAGCTTATCGAGGTTGATGCAGCTACTACTCGAAGTTTCGGCCTTGTACACCACGGTATTGCTACCCGCATTGAGCGAGACCGTCTCCGTTTCGTCGGACCAGGCATCCCAACTGGAGGTCGCGTTGAAGGTGACCGCCTTGATCCGGGTCCCATTGACGTAAAGACCGGTATTGCTGCTCGTCCCGTTGCCAGCACTATAGTGCAACGTGAGCGAATAGCTACCGGCGGAGGCAACGCTAACAGAAAAGGAAACCTGCGCAGTACTGCTATTGAAAAAGCCATCCACGAACCCGGCACCTGAATACCCACTGTGGTTCGTATTCTTGCTCGCTCCACCAGAAAGAGCCGCACTCTCTGCCTCATACTGGACAGTCGTAGCGGTAAGCGATGAGCTGGCGCTCTCTTCGAGAACTTGCTGCGGCGAAGCTTGTTCGCAGCCCGCAAATACCAGCATTCCTACTGCTAACGACGTCGTGAAAATCCCGAGGTTCCTCATCCTATTCTCCTATGGATAGTCAATTGAAGCGCTATCGTTCCCTTATCGAATCGCCGCGAGACTAAGATACCCGCCGCAAATAAGCTACCGAAATCACGATTTCGTCTCGGCCTTGAAACTCAAGTGTGCCGTGGCAAACCATCTGCAAGAACCTCCTGCGATTCACGCAAGAGCTAGCTAGTACACGATGCCGTCTGGAATCTTGCAGTCGGTGGTGCAGTAAATCTGGGCGCCGGGCGCATCGGACGGCTGGAGGGTCGAGTCCAGCTTCACACCGTTGTTGGCCCCAAGATCGCAGGCTTCGCCCGGGTCGACGTTCTTGTCGCCGCAGAAGTGCGGCCGCAGACAACCGATGGTGCAGCCATCCTTGCCGAGGGTGGTATCACCGTTCTTCTTGCCCAGATCGCACTCTTCCTTGCCGTTGACCGTGCCATCGCCGCAAAAGGGTCCGTACGTACAGTCTGTCTTGCAACCACCGTAGGTCGTGTCGTCGTTGGCGGTCGTGCATCCCGCGGGCCGCGCGCCCGTGAAAGTGGCGTCGCCGCAGTCGCACTGTTCACCGGCGGTCGCTACGCCATCACCACAGCGGGGCAAGCAGGACGACTTCGTGGTGGTGAAACCACTGAGAGTGAGCTGGTAGTTCGACTCGGGCGGGTGGCGATCGGCGCCGAAGATGGCAATCTCGTAGATGCTGCCCGACTTGAGCCCGAGATTGACCGTGCGCACGCGGAAGTCGGCGGGCGTCGCGGCCGGTGTGCTGGCGGCGTTGGTCGCACAGTCTGTCGCTCCCACGGTCGCGCCAATGATGTTGCCAGCAGTATCCAAGCAGCCGCCTTCCGTGATCGATGCGACGGCTGGATCGCCGATGACCGTAACCTTGCCGGGCAGCTGTTGATGGACGCCGCCTAGGTCGACGACCAGCTTGCCGTTGATGAACATGAAGAGGTCGTCATCCCCGAAAAACTGCAGCGAGATCCCGTTCGTACCATTGTAGACGAAGAAGTAGCGGGCCTCGGTGGTGAAGTAGGAATCGTGCATCGCGCCTGGCGTATTGCTCACCCAGCAGCCGTTGGCCAACGTCTGACCAGGACAGTCGGTTTGAACGACCCGCGGCGGGAAAAAGTACTGGTCGCCTTGGCACGTGGTCCAAATGGGAGTCCCGTCACCGTGGTTCCAGTAGGGCCAAAGGTCGCACTGGCTCAGCTTCTTCGGATCGACGAGATTGTCGAGGAGAAAGAAGCCATTGTCGGGACCCGCCAGGTGGTTCGTGCTGGCGTATTGATACAGACCGGTGCCGACGGCCTGCATCTCGAGGACATCGGTGAAGGTCGTGTTGACGGTGGGATCGTCGGTGTACCACTGCTTAAAACTGCTGGCATCCTTCACAATGGGCACAGTCCCTTTCCAGACTGGCCCGCCAGTTGACGTGTAGCTCATGATCTTTCCGGTGACTGCACCCGACGGGTTGGTCAAATTGAGCGCGGTACCGGCAGAGATAAAGCCCGCCGCGAGAGGACTGTCAGCTTTGGTATAGCCCCCCTCGATGCGGCTCGAGTTGCCGAGGTTCCATTCGCTGAATTGACAAGCACATGTATTACTGGCTCGCGCAGCATTGTACTGCGGTTTTCCGTTCAGGAGGTCGGCGGCGGCAATATCCCAGCAGCGATCGGTCGAGTCGTTGCCCTTGGACGGTCCACCCGAGTTCGGCACGCAAATCGTCGTAGGCGAGGTCGCCCCATTGGCCTTGGTGCCAAGGAAATAGAAGTCCGGATGCCCACCCTTGGCGTTCTCGGGCTCGAAATCGCGATACACGATGGGAAGCTCAAGACAGTCGCCCGCGCCGGACTTGCACTTCGACGAGTCCGGAGACGTTATCGAAGTACAGGTAAAACCAGGTTCCTTCTTGCACTTGTCGGAGCAGCCGTCACCATTGGCCAAGTTGCCGTCGTCGCATTCCTCGGTCGCGACGTCGATATTGCCATCACCGCAGGTCGGCGTACACGCCTGTGTCTTGCCGGCGCTGTCGCGACAGCTCGGCTCTGTCGTGCAGGTCTTCGAGCATCCCTTGCCGTCACCATAGAAAAGACCATTGATAGCTTTGCATCCCGTCGGCAAGGCCTTGGGATCCGTCCCACAGTCGCACTGTTCGCCCTTTTCCAGCTTGCCGTTACCGCAGTTCGACTTGATGCACGCTTGACCAACTTTGGGACAGTCGTAGCCGGGCTCTAGCTGACAGGTACTCGAGCAGCCGTCGTTGGAATTGGTATTGCCGTCGTCGCAGGCCTCGGTTCCGGTCTTAACGCCATCGCCACACTTCGGGATGCAATTCTTTCCCGGCACCGGACAGACCCAGCCGGACTCGATGGTCTGACAGTCTTTCGAGCAGCCATCGCCACTGACTGTATTTCCGTCGTCGCAGATTTCATCCGAGGTGAGGATGCTGTTGCCGCAAACGGCGAGATTGGTGCAAAGCTGACCCGCGGTCGGGCATGAGTAGTTCGCCTCGAGTTGGCAGCTTTGGCTGCAGCCATCACCGCTGGCGGTATTGCCATCATCGCAGGCCTCGCTGCCCTGAATAACGCCGTCACCGCAATGGCCGCCACCAGAATGTTCAGCAGCCGCGTCCGCCGTTGGAGGCAGGCTGATGCTCACGGCGCCGCCCGAACCGCCGCTCGCGCCGTTATCGCCCGCGGTGTTGCCTCCCTTGAGGGCGCCGCCTCCGCCGACTCCGCCGGTTCCGTTTCCGACCACCTCGGCAGGAGTGCAAGCAGCCAGCGGTCCGACAATCGCAGCAACAAAGGACAACACCCGCCAACCATTCACGACCCTGCCGTCTCGGCGCGAACGAACAATACTTGTCATGGAAGAGGCCTCTTTCTCGAAAAATACAAAGATTTAGGGCAGAAGCGGCGGCCGCACACTCTGTCCTAAATCTCGCCGAGAGTATAACAACCAACGTGTGACGCTAGGGAATGGAATTCGGCTGTATTCGGCCGAATGATCGCCGGTGTGCGGGAGATCTCGCCTCTACCCTTCGCGTCAGACGGACTCAGTCGCCTTCCGGCGCATGGGACACCCGCGCGAAGGGGGAATGAGCCATTCCCGCACGAATCTGCCGATCGACCTCGGCTGCTTCACGTCCAAGGTAGTCACGAACGGCAGCCGCTAGTCCGCGGTGGCGGATCCAATGCGCGCTATGGGTGCGCCTGGGCAAAAGACCGCGTTTCAGCTTCTGCTCTCCCCCGGCGCCGCCCTCGAAAACCTGCAGCTGGTTGGCAATCGCGTAGTCGATCAGCCGGTAGAAGCAAAGCTCGAAATGAAGCAGTGGCAAAGGTGTAGCGCAGCCCCAATAGCGGCCGAAGAGCCTGTTTTTGCGTACGAAGTTCGTCGTCGCGGCGACCGGTTCATTTCCACGGTAGGCGATGACCGCAAGCAGGCGGTCGGCGTGCGTCCGCCGGATCTCGGCAAAGAACTCGGGCGAAAGGGCGGCGAAGTTCCCGTAATTGTCGACTGTGGACCGATAGAAACGGTAGAGAGCGTCCCAGTCACGGTCTTCCAATTGCTCGCCCGATGCCGCCACGATGCGTAGGCCATAGCTGCTCACGGCGACACGCTCGTGGCGCACTTGCTTGCGCATACGCGAGCGGAATTGGCCGAGATAGTCTTCGAAATCGGCGTACGGAGCTGCCCGGTTGGTCCAATGAAACTGAAAACTGGAGCGAGCCGCGAAACCGAGAGGCATCAATTCGGCCACCTCTTCGTCGCGACATAAGAGAACGTGGATCGAGGACGCGCCGGCCTCGTCGGCCAGCTGCCGCATCCGCGCGACGAGCATGGGCACAACCTGGCTTCGGTCAGCCGCGGGATGAACCAGGAGGCGGTGCCCCGAAGCGGGCGTAAACGGAACCGCCGCGACGAGCTTGGGATAGTAGGGAATGCCGGCGGCGTGCGCCCCCTGCGCCCAGGCGAAATCCCAGACGAACTCGTTCATGCTCTCGTCTTTCAAGTAGAGCGGCACGGCACCGACGAGCCGTTCGCCCTGTCGGGCCACCACGGTGCACGGCTCCCAGCCGGTGCCCGATCCGACGCAACCGGTCCGCTCCAAGGCTGCGAGAAAGGCATGCTCGAGAAAGGGGTCGTCATCGTCGACCAGGGCATCCCAATCTGCGGGCGAGACTTCGCGGACGCCAGACACGACCGACAGCGAAACCGGCACCTCGGGAAGCGACGACATGAACGGCTGAAGTGTAGCCGAAGATTGTTGCGGTACGAGGCGAGCCCCTCCTACGGTGGATAGAGCAGGTACTTGGTGCGCTTGCTTCGAAAGCGTTCCAAGTCTTCCTTATAGAGAGCCTCGATGTCATCCAGCTTGCGACCGTCGTGGATCGCCTGGGCGACGGCAGGATCCCCCACCATCCGGCGCAGGCGGCTGTCGTCCCAGCTTGCGGCGTACAATTTTCGAAGCGCGATGGCCATGGCGATGCCGGTACGCACGGGGTCGAACCGGCCTCGGTCGCGGATGCTCAGGAGCACGCCGCGACAGGGTCGGCCACGATAGGGGGGTGCCTCGGGCGTGAACGTCGTAGCTTCGAAGGTGACGCCGCCGAGCTCGTAGCGGTCAAGCTCGGCGGCCAGTGCGCCTCCGGCAATCCATGGCGCCCCGACGACCTCGAACGGCATGTCGGTGCCACGGCCGACGGACACGTTGGTTGATTCCAGCAGCGCCGTTCCGGGGTAAAGCAGAACCTCATCGGGGCGACGCAGGTTGGGCGACGGCGGCGCAAAGGGCACCCCCAGCTCGTCGAGATAGGCGTGGCGGTCGTAGCTCGTCATGCGGATGATCTGCAGGTGAACGCCGAGGTGCTCGTCTGCGTTCATCATCTCGGCCAGCTCTCCCATGGTCATGCCGTGCCGCACCGGCAGCGGATAGTGATTGACCGCCGACATTTCGCTGGCCTTCAGCATGGGGCCGCTGACCGAGGTGCCACCGATGGGATTGGGCCGGTCGAGAACGATGACCTTGAGCCCGCGCTCGGCAGCAGCGCGAAGGACGGCATGGACCGTCGAGGCGTAGGTAAAGAAGCGCGCCCCCACATCTGGCAAGTCGACGACCACCGCATCGATGTCGGGCGGCAGGGTTATGGGGCGCGGCCCGGGCGTGCTTCCGCGCCGTGGTGAAAGTGCGCCACCGTACAGGCTCGCCACCGGTAGGCGGGTCTTGCTGTCGATGCCGTCCTCGATGCGTTCGTCGCGAGTTGCGCTCAGACCATGCTCGGCGCCGAGCACGGTCACCAGCGAAAAATCGCGCCGAGCCGCCAGCACGTCGGTGGTTCGCCGCCCATCGCGAGCGCGCGCACTGTCGTTCGTCAGCAGCGCGAGACGCAGGCCTCGCAACGGTGAAAAGTTCTGTCCGGCAAGCACGTCGATGCCCAAGGCGAACGCCGGAGGAAGGGCAGGCACCGGCGAAAGCGTCGTTCCGGCCAGCGTGGCGATAGCCGCAGCAAGCGGCAAAACGACGCCTTTGCCGTCGGGATGCACCCGATTGCTGAGGAACAGCACGAACAGATTGCGCTCGGGATCGATCCACAGCGACGTGCCGGTGTAGCCCGTATGCCCAACCGCTCGCCGAGACAGCGCCAGACCGCGCGTGCTCGAATAGGTGCTCTGCACGTCCCAACCGAGCGCGCGAATGCCGTCCGGCACATCGTGCGGCGCCAGCATCTTGCCCAGCGCGGTCGGCGAAAGGACGCGCACGCCGTCGAGCGCACCACCGCCCAGAATCATGCGCGCGAAACGCGCCAGGTCGCCCGCCGTCGAGAACAGCCCCGCATGCCCGGCGGCACCGCCCAAACGAAAAGCGCGCGGATCGTGAACTTCGCCGCGCATCCAGACGTCGCCACGCTTTTCAGTGGGGGCGATGCGGGGACGCAAGGTCGCGGCTGGCAAAAAACCGGTCGCGTGCATGCCGAGGGGCGAAAAGACAGCCGACTGTGCAAACGTCGCCAGATCCGAGCCCGTCACGCGCCTTAGAACTTCTTCGAGCACCAGAAAGCCGACGTCGGAGTAGAGAAAGCGTTCGCCTGGATCGCTCTTGGGCGATAGCGCGAAGATGCGCGCAAGGGCCGCCGAACGGCCGCGCTCGAAATCGGCCAGCGGCGTCTCCACCGGCAAGCCGGAAACGTGCGTAAGCAACTGCCGAAGCGTGATGCGTTCTTTGCCGTGACCGCGAAACTCAGGCACGTAGTGTGCTGCCGTCTCGTCGAGGGCGACCTTGCCCCGCTCCGCCAGCACCAACATGGACATCGCCGTGGCGACCGGCTTGGTCAGTGACGCAACGTCGAAGATCGTGTCCACGGTCATGGCTTCGCGCTCGGGCAGAAGAGCCCGAGCGCCGAATGCCTTTTCGTAGAGAACGCCGTCCGCATTGCCGATGGCAACGACACAACCGGGAAGCTTGCCCTGCGCAATCGCCTCGCCGACCAGACGGTCGACGCCGTCGGCAAGCTCGCTGAGGCCGCCGCCCACCGAAGCCTTCATCGGCGAGTTGACGCCACCATCGACGCCGGCGCTGGCTTCCGTCGCGTGCACGAAGGTCAGAAGAGCCAGAATCAGGCACCGACGGAGCATGCGCGAGAGGCGCGCGCAACCGTCGGCGCAAAAAAGACGCATCCCGCGACCATAGCATCGGCAGCGTCAGCGATTTCTAGTAATCGCAGCCCTTCTTGGGCTGCATTCCAGGCAGCGCATCGACACACGACAAGCAATACATGACGGCCTTCGTTCCGTCGTCGAGCGTCTCGCCTGGCTTGCGTATGATGTTGATCATCTGACTTGGCGTGGACCCTTGGGCCGGGCAGCGCCGGGCCGTCTCCTGTTCGTCGGCGGTGCCATTGGCATTGCCGAGCTTCAGCTCCCAGCAGCCGGACGTATGGGAAGCGTCGCAGGCCGGAATGCCATCCTTGTCCTCCTTGAAAACCTGGTTCCCTTTGGCGTCGAATCCAGCCGGCCGACTGTACGCCACACGACAGTCTGCTTGAATGCCGGACGCATCGCTGATGTCGACCACTTTGAACGGTACGCACAGGTCGTTCATTATTTCCCCAAGGCGCTTTCCGATTCCCGCCATGGCCGGGCCAAAGTCGGACTCACAGATGCTGTAGGACAAGCCATTTTCGGCCTTGAATTCCTTCAAGAAGGCCGAAATGCGCAAGCCGCCGGTAGCGCCGTGCACGGCCGCGGTGAGATCGAAGCCCGACCCCGAAGGCATGTAGTCCGGATCATAACAGATGGGCCAATAGTCGAAGACTTGAGGCCCAGCCGGATTCCCTTCATCGATAGCTTTGTCGATGACGTATCGCTTTGCCGATGTGTCTCCCTTGCGTGGCGTTCCGTAGATTCCTGCCACCAGGATCTTGTCATCCGCTGCGTCGCCTTTGAGATCCTTCACTTCCTTCGCCAGCTGCCCCACATCCACCAGAGGGTTGCAGGCGGTCATTCCCGAAGCATCATCCTTGGCGTCGTCGCACGTCGTATCGGTGCGCGCGTGGCACGACTCATAAGGCGCGGAGACTGCCTCGGTGGTAGGCGACACCAGGGTTATCCCATCGCAAACATGTCCGCGCGTCGCGCAGCGCAAGCTGCCAGACTCTCCAACGTAAGCGGGATTGAACATGGCCGTATTGGGCGTAGCGGAACAGTCGTCCTCATCGGTGAGAATGACAATTCCAAGATAGGCTTCTTGCCGCAGGAATTCTTTCTGGCTTGCATTGTCGGGCAAATAGAAAGCCCACTCGATAGCGGCGAGCTGATGCTCGAAGCCACAGCCTTCCACGCCGACCTTGGTCGCGAAACACTTGAACACATCCTTCAGCTCGCCGTTGAAATTGACCGCGCTACCTTTCGTGTATTCCAGCCAGCGCGCATCCGCATTGGCGCCGCAGGTCGAAGCATCTCGCATTTGGAATTTTCCCATGTCGCCGTAGCGGCCGCTCTTCGTACAACGGCCGGACAGACCCGAACCGAGGTCACTGTCTATGATCGCGACCCGTAGATCGGGCAGGCTCTGATCCGTCGGGTCGCGAAGAGCGTCGATCAGGCTGGGAAACTGTGCCGCCATCTTCTCCTGCTTCGGCGCCATGGACGGCGAATTGTCGACCATGAAGAGAAGGTCGAGCTTTCGCATCGGAGCCACCAAGACCTGCCCCTGAGTCACTTGAACCGGATCCGGGGTGGGTTGCGCCAAGGGATGCGAAACGCACGCCCAGACAGTGAAGACGAGAACCATTCCAAGCGCGAGCCAGCGGAACCAAGCAACGTAGAGCCGACTGCAAACTTTCATGAGAGCCTCCTTCGCTGCGTTGGAGCAACCAGCGTGCCGACGCGAAGCGGGCGAATTTCGGCGATTGCGAGCAGACCTCACCCGTGGCCGCCAACGCTGGTGGCAAGTTGCAGTCCGTACGTTGGCACCCAAGGCTGCGCGCCCGACACTCCTCCCGCGAGGCGACGGCAGCGATCGTCGCCACAGTACGGTTCGTCTCGTCGGCGGCGCGAACCTTACGGCGAATTGAACACTTCGCTACGAGACCTGATCGTAGCTCACATTCCAGCTGTCGAGACCGGACCTGTGTCGACCACTTCGAAGTCAGTCCCGTGAATGGCGCGCATGCCGGTAAGCAACCCGTCCATGTACGGCGCCCAGCCTTCGTTGGATTCACCCGAGATGTACCAATTGCTGCCGTTGTCAGCCAAGATGATGCCGTACTTCTTCATGGCCGTGGCGATGATCAAGCTGGGGCCACTCAGGACACTTGTGTTGAAGCTGGCCTTGAGCCGCAATCGAAGCCCCATGGGCGGCAGTGCCGTATTGGAATTCCCGGCCGCGTGAGTCGCCGGATGAATGTAGCCTTGCGACGAGCGGCTGACCGTGAAGCGGATCGCGTGACGGATCTCGCCGGCGACGACTTCGTCCAAGCGCACGAGCCCGGGAAGGATCGGCAGTCCGGCGGCGTCCGCCGAGGTCCAACCGTCGGGACGAAGCGTGTTCGAGCCCAGGTGAAAGATAGCACCGTTGGCCGCCGTCCAGCCCGACGTGCCGGTGGGATTCTGCGCGTTGTACAGCTCGTACAGTGTGCAGTTCTTGGGCGCACCGGCCGTGTCGATGAAAAGAACGTGACGGTCGCTGCCCGTATCCGCGCCGGTTCCTCCTTCGATCGGCGTCGTGAGAGGAATGGGATAGCAGAACTTGTTCGTGCCCGATGGACACGGCAAGGGGTCGCTTTCCGTGGCGCCCCAGCTCTCGGTCCAGGTTATCGGCTGCGGCGTCGCACCCGTCCCGGTCGCGAAGGGAATGCCGTAGTGGTCGGTCATCGTGCCCCAGTCGGGATGAAAGGCCGTTCCAGCCGACATGTTGGCAAGGTAAGTCGCGCTGCTTGGGTGCACCGCCAACCCCAAGATGTCTTGGTTCCAGGGATTGTCGGCAGGAAAAATCGCACAGCCCGCGATCGTGGGCGAGCCCGAGCTCGCCGCGGTCGACGTGGAAGCCGTGCCGCCACTGCCGGTGATGCCGCCAGTGCTAGCAACGCCGCCGCTGCCCAAGCTGCCTCCGCTTTCCGAGCGTCCCCCGGTGCCCACCGCACCACCCGCGCCTGCAGCCGAGCTGCCGTCCGAACAGCCGAGCAGAAATAGGCTTGCCCCGAGAATGCAACCCGGAATCGAACCGCGCTTTGTCATGGCACTCCTCCAACTGGCAGCGTTCCGCCGATGAGTTTCCTCGCTCATTATGCGCCTACCGGAGCGCGAAGGAAAATCGCGGTCCGAGGGCGCGCGACCCTTGGAGTTACGCACGAAGATTCTGAATTCGGACCGCCTTTCTCTGCTATTTGCTCCTATAGTTGCGGGAGCTCATGAAACGACAGCTCATCCGAATCGACGAAGCGAAGTGCGACGGCTGCGGCATCTGCTGCGATGGCTGCCCGGAAGGCGCCTTGCAGCTCATCGACGGCAAAGCCCGTCTGGTCAGCGAGATCACCTGCGACGGCCTCGGAGCGTGCGTCGGCGAATGCCCGCAAGGCGCGATTGCCGTGGAGACCCGCGAGGCGGCAGCGTACGACGAGCGCATCACGATCGACGGCATCATTCCCAAGGGCGCAAGCACGCTGCGGGCGCACCTCAAACACCTTTTCGAGCATGGGCAGACGACCTACCTCGACCAGGCACTGGCGCATCTCGAAGCCAAGGGCATTGCGATCCCGGAATACCGCGAGGTCGTCGCACACCACGGCTGTCCGGGATCGGCGCCGCGTTCGTTCGTCCGCGTGCCGGCCGCACCTGCCCTGCGTGTGGGCACGCAAAGCCAACTGACCCAGTGGCCGGTGCAGCTTCATTTGATCGCACCCATGAATCCTGACTTTCACGGCGCCGACCTGCTGCTGGCCGCCGACTGCGTGGCCTTCGCGCTCGCCGACTTCAATCAGCGCTGGCTGCCCGGTAAGAAATTGGCCATCGCATGCCCCAAGCTCGATCAGGGGCAAGACGTGTACCTCGACAAGCTGACAGCACTGGTCGACGAGGCCCAGGTCAAGAGCATCTCGGTCATGATCATGGAGGTTCCGTGCTGTGGCGGGCTTCTGCGACTCGCCCAAGCCGCCGTGGCGCGAGCCAAGCGCACGGTGCCGATCCAAGCGATCATCATTGGCATCGACGGGGAAATGCGAAAAGAGACCGCAGTCTAGCAAGGTGCCACGGGCTGCCGACGGTCACCGCTCGCGCATTCCAGACAGGACTGCTAGAGTGCCGCCGTCCAAAGTTGCGATTTCGTAACCGGAACGTCGGTTTCACATCTTATGAAACCACATCCACTGCTCACTGGAGATTCGCTCATGGCTCGTCAACAGCATCACTTTTGGTTCTCATCGTCTAAGTCTGTCGTCTCCGTCAGCTTGGCATTGCTTGGGCTAACCGTCGCGCAGGGCCGAGCGTTCGCGCAGACCGAAGCCCCGCCCGCCGAGGCCGCGCCCGCTGCGACCCAGCCGGCTGCCGAAGCCGCCAAACCCGCGGCCGCCGTCGACGTTGCGCCCCCGGCTCCCCCTGCTCCACCGGCGCCCCCCGTCGAGTGGAAGGTGCAGAGCAAGGGCGGCTTGCTCATCACGGGCGGCAACTCGCAATCCAAGAACTTCACCTTTGGCCTGAACGGCTTCCGCAAGGAAGGCAACAACAAGCTGGCCCTCGAAGGCGGCTTGGCCTACGGAACGAGCAACAATCCAACCGTAACCGGCTACGGCCCGAACGACCAGATAACCGCCGTTGACCGCAACGAAGTCACGAGCACGAACAACTGGGCGACCAAGGGTCGTTACGATCGCTTCCTCACTGAGCACAACACGACGTTCGTCAGTGGCCTGGCCGCCGCGGACAAGATCGCCGGCAAGACCTTCTTCGGAGGCGGGCAGATCGGTTACAGCCGCCTCCTGCTCGAGAACAAGATGAACATCATCGTGGCCGAGCTTGGTTACGATTTCTCGTACGAGCGCTACGGCGCCCAACCCGGCAAGACCCTGGATCCGGTCGCCATCCACTCGGCGCGACTCCTGGTCGGCGAGACGCTATCGCTCTCCAAGGAAACGGGTGTCACGGCCAGCGTCGAGGCGCTCTTCAACCTCAACAAGGAAGGCAAGGCCATCAACGCCAGCGACGGAAGCATGGGCGTCGACGCCTTCAAGGATACCCGCGTCAACAGCAAGCTGGCTCTCTCCACGGTCCTGTGGAAAAGCCTGAGCTTCGGCTTCAGCTTCACCGCCAAGTACGACCAGAATCCGGCGCCGCGGCCCGTACCCGCAGGTGCGCGCTCGGACGCCAGCTGGCCGTCCGGCACCGGTCCCAACTACTGGCGCCTCGCCTACTCGCAGAACTGGGACACCCTCACCGAAGCTTCCCTTATCTACACGTTCTTCTAGACCGCACGCAACGGAAGGCAGCGACCATGGCCAAGGACAAATACCGTTGGAGGTTCTTCCGCGCCGGTGGCGTGGACCAGGTCGTCATCGACAGTGGGGCGGACGTCGCCCACCTGGACGAGCTGGACCAGAAGTTGTGGTTGGCGCTTTCCTGCCCCACGCGCGGGCTGGAATTCGAAAGCCGAACGCTCGATCTGATCGACACCGACCACGACGGTCACATTCGTCCGCTCGAAATGACCGCTGCCATCCGCTGGCTTCGTGACGCCTTCGTCAACTTGGACGAACTGTTCAAAGGCGAAGCCAAGGTCAAGCTCGCGCTCATCAACGGCGAAACCGCGCTCGGCAAAGAGCTACTCGCGGAATGCCGTCATGTCCTCGAGAGTCTCGGCCGGCCCGACGATGACTCGATATCCATCGACGACATCGCCGACACGGCCAAGATTCTGGCCGCCACACGTTTCAACGGCGACGGCGTGTTGCCGCCCGAATCCGTTTTCGATGAGAAAGTGGCGCAAGCCGTGCGCGACATCATCGCGGCCCTGGGCGGCAAGCCAGATCGCAGCGGCAAGACGGGCGTCGATCAGGCCATGGTCGAGGCGTTCTTCGACCAGGGCAAGACAGTACTCACGTGGCTCGACGAGGGCGACAAGCTGAGCTTGCCGGGCGTGGACCGCGAAACGGCCACCGCCGCAGCCCAAGCCATCGCTGCGGTGAAGGCGAAAGTCGACGACTACTTCACCCGCTGTCGCATGGCCGCCTTCGACGAGCGTGCCCCCAAGCTGCTCGCACCCGCCGACGCCGACCTGACCGCGCTGAGCCCCAAGACGCTCAGTGCAGACACCGAAGAAATCGCCGAGCTGCCGCTGGCCAGGATCGCCGCCGGACAAGCGCTGCCTCTTCGCGAAGGCGCGAACCCCGCCTGGGCCGCGCGTCTCGCCACACTGGCTGATGCCGCCGTTCGCCCGGTGCTGGGCGAAGGCAAGGTAGCGCTGACCGAATCCGAATGGGCGGCACTGCAAAAGGCCATGGCGCCTTACTTCGCCTGGCAGGCAACCAAGCCGGCCACCGCGGTTGCCACCGTCGCGCCCGAACGCCTACGCGAGCTCTTGGCAAGCAGCTTTCCCAGGGACATCGCCGACCTCATCGTGAAAGACACCGAGGGTGGCGATCAAATGCAAAAGCTCGAGCAGGTCGAGAAGATGATCCTGCTCCATCGCGATTTCGTGCGCCTGCTGCGCAACTTCGTGAATTTCTCGGAATTCTACGGCCGCCGAAAGGCCATCTTCCAAGCCGGAACCCTGTTCATCGACGGACGCAGCTGCGATTTGTGTTTGCCCGTCGACGACGCCGGCAAGCACGCCAGCCTCGCCGGGCTCGCTCGCGCGTACCTGCTCTACTGCGATTGCACGCGCAAATCGGGCGAAAAGCGCAGCATCGTAGCGGCAGTCACCGGCGGCGAAACCGACAACCTGATGGTCGGGCGCAACGGCGTCTTCGTCGACCGCAAGGGCAACGACTGGGACGCCACCGTCACCCGCATCGTCGAAAATCCCATCGGCATTCGCCAGGCATTTTGGTCGCCCTACAAAAGCTTCGTGCGCATGGTCGAGGAGCAAGTCGCCAAGCGCGCGTCCGCCGCGGACGCCGACGCACGTCAGAAAGTACAAGCGCAAGCCCTCGAGACCGCTCACGCCGACAAGACCAAGGAAGAGACGAAGAAGCCCGAGCCCAAGAAAATCGACGTCGGCACGGTGGCCGCCATCGGCGTTGCCGTCGGCGGCATCGCGACGTTCCTGTCGAGCATCCTGGCCATGTTTTTCGGCCTCGGGATGTGGATGCCCATCGGCTTCGTCGGCCTTCTGCTGGCGATTTCCGGCCCCTCCATGCTGATCGCGTGGCTGAAGCTGCGCCAACGCAACGTCGGCCCGATTTTGGACGCGAATGGCTGGTCGGTGAACGCCATGGCCCGCATCAACATTCCCTTCGGAGCCGCGCTGACCCAAGTCGCCGTGCTGCCGCCCGGCTCGCACCGCGAGCTGCGCGACCCCTTCGCCGAGAAGCACCGGCCCTGGAAGCTTTACTTCTTCCTGTTGCTCCTCGCGACCACGCTGCTGCTTTGGTACAAGGGCAGCCTCGACCGTCATCTGCCGGCAAGCATCCGCGCCTCCACCGTGCTCGGATCGCTCAGCCCCGCCGAGCCGCTGCCAGAACCAGGTCCCCTCGCGCCGTCTGCCAAGCCAGCTCCGCACCCCGCGCCCGCCAAGTAGAAATGCTCCCGCGGCCTCTTGACGAACGACCTATTTCAGCTTAAACCAGCTGCCTTCCGCGGGCGTAACTCAGTGGTAGAGTGTCACCTTGCCAAGGTGAACGTCGAGGGTTCAAGTCCCTTCGCCCGCTCTCCTAAAGCCCTGGTAATCCCAGGGCTTTCTTCTTTTCTGGTGCCACGGAATCGCCAGATGTGCCGGTTTCGGATGCGCATGTGCCGGTCGATGTGCCGGTTTGGGCCCTCCCACTCTCCTCCGTCTTCCCGTCAGCGTCCTCCGACGTACTCCTAGCGCCACCACGGATGAGAGTGAGCATCCCCTCCACCGCCGCCTTCTTCTCGGTCGTATCGATGTGCGAGTAGTGCTCGGTCATTCGTGTCGTCACGTGACCGGTGATTGCCCGCGCCACCTCGCCGCTGGCAAAGCGCCGGATGAGGTTGTTCGCGGTCCGCCGCAGCCCATGCGACGAAAAGCGGCGCTTGACGCCGATCGCCCCGAGGCAGTCCTTGAACACCTTCGTTAGGCATGACGAGTTGTGATGTGGCTTTCCCGCGCGCGACGGAAACACCCACCCTGAGTCGAGATGGCGATGCTTGCTTCGAATGAGGAGCTCGCGCCACTCGTCCAGCAAGGTCTCCAGCTCGTCCGTGAGACCGATCGTTCGCCGCTGTCTATCGATCTTCGCCGACGATACGATCGTCCGCCAGTTTCCCCTGCGGATCCGGATCACCCCACCTTTCTTGTCGATGTCCTCCCACCGCAAGGCGCTGACCTCGGAGAACCGGCTGGCAGTCGCGAACTCCACGTAGAGCATGGTGAACCATTGTGGCCACCGCTCCCGAAGAGCCCGCACGAAGAGCTGCATCTCTTCGACCGTCAGCATGTTCACCGGATCGTCGCTCTCGAGATCCTCACGGCCACGCTCAGGAATAGCCCTGATCCTCGCCGTTGGGTCAGACGTCAGCCGGTACTGCGCCACCGCGTCCGCCATCAGCACCTTCAGAATCCGAAGGTATCCGTTGGCGGTCGATGCGGCCTTCCCCTCCGACACGTTCTTGAACCACTCCAACACGTCCCGCGAGTCGATGGCGTCGAGGTAGAAGTCACCAAGTCCGGGCAGGATGTGCCTGTCCATGGTGTCAGCGTACCTTGCCGCCGTGGACGGCTTGAGGGAGGCCAGCCGTCCACTCAGCCACGATTCGGCGTAGTCGGCCAGGCGTACCCTGTTGTCCTCGGTTCGTCCTCGCAGAATCTCGCTCCGGATCTTCTCCCGCTCGACCACCGCGTCCTCGATTCGGTCGCAGTGAACGCGCCTTCTGATATCCAGAGCTTGTCCCGTCCGTGGGTCCACTTGATCGATCCTCACCAGAAACAACTTCGGCCCGATCTCCTTGATTCCGTGTACCTTGTTCTTCGTCTTCTTCGGTCTGGTGCTCATGTTCCAACTCCTTTGCCTTGGGCACCAGACGACACTCCGCACCTAGGCTACCACGAGTGCGGGCCATCGCCGCCTGGGTGGCAGCGTACGTATCGAGCGATTCGGGACGGAACAGATACCTGCCACGAGGACCACGTCCGTCGGGGACTAGCCGGCCTCGCCGCACCGCCATGACGATTCCGCCCGGCGTCGCGTACCGCAAATAGTCGGCGGCCTCTGCGGTGGTTAGGTAGGGCGAAGCTGCTGGCAGGTCTGATCTGTCCTTCATGTCTTTCTATTCTCCGCCCTGCCCGACAAGCTGTTCCGCTACATGCGACACGAGCAACGGCCTCCGTTGCTTGATCGCGACTGTATAGGCCAAAGCCTGGAGCCACGTATGCCCTGCGTCTTGAGAACCCTTCTCCCGCCGTTAGGCTTCCTCTAATGAGTGAGGATGCGGAATCGACTACGTTGACGGGGACGACCCAGTCGATCGTCGCGGCCTCCCTGCCCGCCCTACCAGCGCTCACCATTTTGTGGCACCCAGATCCGAGTCGGGTGGGCGCGATGCTTCTACTGAACGAAGCCGGCCGCGGTCGAACGCATCGGCTGTCGCGGCTTTCGACGGTCTTTCCACACTACACCGAGGGGCCGGTGTCACTTGGCGATCCATTCGTGAGCAGGGAGCCGTGTCTCGAATTTGAGGTTACTGGCCGATCTTTGAAGCTTCGACCGCTTGGCGGCTCGCTGCCGATCGCGGTCGCCGGAGAACTGTTGGACGAGACGGCTGTTCTCGACGAGCGTGCGGTTGCCCAGGGGACGGTGCTCACGTTGGGTCGGCGCATTGCTCTGTGCATCCACTTGGCAGCGCCACCGTCAAAGGAGTTACAGGACCTCGGCTTTGTCGGGCACAGCGACGTGATGAATGCGGTTCGCACCTCCATCTTATCGGTCGCCGATCTCAGCAAGCCCGTCCTCATCCGCGGCGAGACCGGGACTGGTAAGGAACTCGTGGCCAATGCCATCGTGGCGAACGGCCCGCGAAGGAACAAACCGTTCGTGCCGGTCAACATCGCGGCCCTACCGCCGCAGCTCGTGGCTGCGGCGATTTTCGGTCACGAAAAGGGCGCCTTCACGGATGCCGCACGCGAGCGAAACGGCTACTTCCACGCAGCGGACGGGGGCACATTGTTCCTCGACGAGATAGGACTCGCTCCGCCCGACGTACAGTCTGCCCTGCTACGCGTACTCGAAACTGGGCAAGTCGAGCGTCTGGGCGGAAACATCGCCAGGCATGTCGACGTGCGGGTGCTCGCGGCGACCGATTCGGACTTGCTCGAACGGCCAGGGCGCGGCCAGGCATTTTCGCCAGCGCTGCTACACCGGCTGTCGGGCACGACGATTCGCGTGCCTGCCTTACGCGAACGCCCGCAAGACCTGGGAGTGCTTCTTCTCCATTTCCTTAGGGATGTGCTTGCCGAAACGCACGAGCTGGGCAGACTCGAAACCCCGATGGAGGCCAAGCGCACGTGGCTCGATGCCCGGCTCTTCGCCCGATTGGCAGCGTGTCCCTGGCCGGGGAATGTCCGCCAGCTACGCAATTTCGCAACCGAGCTGGCCATCCATAGTCGAGGCAGCGCGACAGCTCAGGTCACGCCCGCACTCCTGTCTATGCTTGGCGGAAGGGATCCCTCTCCTCAGATCGCGGCGCCTTCCGGCCCCATCGACCACGACCAAATTGCCGAAGCGCTTGCCCGCAACGGCTTTCAGCCTGCGCGTGCGGCGAGAGCACTTCATGTCTCGCGCAACACCATCTACGAACACATGCGCAAAGACCCAAATCTCGGAATGCTCAGCCGGCTCTCCGACCGGGAATTTAATCGTCACGTCGAGGATTGCGGCGGCGATCTGCATGAAGTAGCCAGACGTCTGCAAGTCTCCTATCGAGCTGTGCAATTGCGAGTCGGTAAAGCGTAGCGAGGCTCGTTGCCTCCGGCCTGGCGCGGCTCGGGCGGACCGCTCGGCCTACCGTACTGGACGGTTCAGCAGGACAGTCGCCGTACACTTCGTTGCGCGGAACTGCATCGAGTTTCCGCGGAAATTCGCGATTACTTCGCAGGCACAGCGGTTGCTCAAGGCGATCTCAGCTAGCGCACTTTCGCTGGCGAGAAAGGGATCCACCGTGCTGTGTCCAATCCAAACCTCTGACCGCAATCGCCTCATCGAAAAGCATCTTCAAAACGTCAAAGCGGCGGCCCGCAGGCTGAGAATTTACGGGCCGCTCCATGATGAAATCGTTTCCGCAGGATACGAAGCGCTCGTACGAGCCGGTGATCGCTTCGATCCAACCATGAACGTGACGTTCACGACGTTCGCGTTCCGTCCCGTCCTCGGCTCGATGTACGACCATCTGAAAACGCACGCGAGATGGGCCGCAAACCACGTCGATATCGATTCTGAAAAAGGGGAGCTCGCCGCACCTGCGTCCGCTGAGCGTCAAACGCTCACGGCTCAGGTGCTCGCGGCGGTGGAGTCTCTGCCCAGCCTGCCCCGAAACCTCATCAAGGCCCACTTCCTCGAAGAAGAAAGTCTGTCGAGCATCAGCGCGCGATTGGGATTGTCGAAAACACGCGTTTCGATCCACCTCGGCCGCGCGCTGCAACTGCTTCGCGAAAAACTCGATGACGGCTTTGTCAAGTGGCCGGTTCGTGAACCGACCATCAGGCGAAGATTCAGCGAGGAATTCAAGAGCACGGCTATCCGCCAGGCTTCTCAGCCTGGAACAAATGTCGCCCAGCTCGCGCGTGATCTCGACATTTCGGCCGCGACCATTCACACATGGCTCCGCACGATTCGCCAGCAGGCGAATCGTGCACTTCCCCTTGCTGCGTAGGAAAACATGCGAAAAGCAGCAAAGCTCAAGAGCGGATTCACCGCGCTCATCCGGTGGCGTGGACCGGATCCGACCCTCGAACTCGAAACTCGCCACAAGGGATTCCCCTCGCCCGAAGAAGCGGCGCTCTTTGCCAATGCACTCGCGCCGGCGGCGCCGCTCGGCCTACGTCTTGGAGCGGGAGGCTGCCCCGAGGTGCTCATGCCAGATGGGCTCTATGTCTCGCATTCACCAGCCGACACCACGGTTTGGACCATCCCCGGACTCTCTCCATCGGAATTCGAGCTGGTAGTAACCGACGACGCCGACTTCGAACCATTCCCATTTGCCGGTTTTCCATTCGACGCTTCCGCGCGCGGTCAATACGAGCAGGCACAGTACGCCGTGCTTGCACCCGATGGCTCCCGCGTGAATGTGTCGGTCGACTGGGACGATTTCGATCACTTACGAGTGACGGTCGAGGAGCCGGTAGCGGATGTCACCGAGACGGATACGGACGCGGCCCCGACCTTCGCGCTGGGAGCGCTACCCAAGGCGTAGCCTTCCGGCATTCCGGGCCAGGGCGCCAAACCCGGGCTCTTCTTGGCGCCCTGCCTGACCGGCATTTTCGAGTCGTTCCTCTTTGATAAGTTTCTCCTGCGTTTTCGTTGAGCGCGGCTGCGCTTCCCACGCGCCCTGTCGCGGGCCCCTCCCCGCTCGTCGGCAGAGCCCTCCTGCGCGGTGCCCCTCCCACTCGGGGAGCTAGGTCGCTTGCTTGGGGCGTCTCAACTCCAAACGCAGGGAGAAATCCAATGTCAAACGCCAACGACTCTTCGAAGAATACTCAGGCAAACGCAGTTCCAGAAATTCCCCCGGGGCCTGTTCCGGCCCCTGCCCCCCGCAACGCGGGGAGCATTCCCGACCCGTCTCTCTCCGCCGCAGGTGGTGACGGAGCTACCAAAATTCGTTCTATCTCACCCTACCAAATCGTCACCGATCGCATCGTTGGACTTCTCGAAGCCGGAGTCGTCCCGTGGAAAGCGTCGTGGGTGAAGCAGGGCTATCAATTGCCACAGTCATTCGTTACGCGAAAGCCCTATCGCGGCATCAACCATCTTCTGCTCGGGGTGATCGCTCACATGCAGGGATACAGCTCGCCGTATTGGCTGACGTACAGACAGGCGACCGAGCTTGGTGGACACGTCCGCAAGGGCGAGAAAGGCTTCCCCTGCTTCTTCTGGAAAATCTTCGACGGCAAGGATTCCGACCAGGAACGCGCGCCAGCGAACGAGCCAACAGACAGCAACCGAAGGCGGTTTGTGGCTCGCTACTACACGGTCTTCTCTCTCGACCAGTGCGATGGCATTGAACCACCGCCGGCTCCGCAGCCACCGCTGCCGAGCTTTACGTCAATCGACCACTGCGAGCAAATCCTCGCTGGATACGACGGACCCGCCATCGACCAAGGCAATTATGACCCGTGCTATCTGCCGCTGCTCGATCGCGTGCGCATACCTTCGCCCAAGTGGTTCCGGTCGCCAGAGGACTATTACGCAACCTTCTTTCACGAAATCGGCCACTCCACTGGCCACGCAACTCGCCTCGGCAGATTTTCAAAGGACGAGGCCGCGCCGTTTGCATCACGCGAATATTCCAAAGAAGAGTTGGTCGCCGAGCTGACCAGTGCCTTTCTCTGCGCCGAGGCCGGCATTAGCGCCGCGAGCATCGACGACCAAGCGGCCTACATCTCCGGCTGGCTGCATGCCCTCAAGAATGACAACCGGCTTATCGTGATGGCTGCGGCCCAGGCAGAGAAAGCTGCCGATTTCATCCTGGGCCGCAAACCTGAAAGTGCCACTACAGACTGAACTGGCGGCGCAGCTTGCGCAGGATCTCCCGAGCGATGATCGCGCTCGGGGGATCCGTTAGCGCCTGCGCCAGCTCCTCGCGAGCTTCGATCTTATCGTCCACCGCCCAGACGATCCTACCCCGCATGTCGCGGGCTACCAATTCGTAATCGGCGACTGGCGCATTCCAGAGTCCGGCCTTCGTGAAGTGATAGACCGTCACGGCAAGAAGGAGATCTTCGCCGACACCCGGTCGCTGATTGAGACGTCCAATCTCGTCGCGTATGGTCTGCAAGAGGTCGGCGGGAGCATTGCTGACCGCGAAACTCCGGCTTGCGTCCCAGCGCAGGAGGTTCCACGGTCGCATTGGCTGTATCTGACATGACCTCGCAAAAATTCCGCTTGTCGCCCCTTTCGGTGGCGCCAAGCATCCCTGTTCACTCGGAGCGAGCGTCGTTCGCCCCGAGTGAAATACTACCGGAGCACAGCCGGTCGATGCCAGCAACGCGGCCGTCATGAGGATTTTCATGACGGCACTCCCGGCCGCGCTGGCGGCTGCGTTGCTGGCGCACTTGCCTTCGCCCCCACGGGTGGGGTCGCAGGCGCGGCCGACTTGTTGTCGCTCTCGACGTTCGCGCCACCTGCGTCGGTTCGGTCGTCGACAACCTCTTTGAAGAGCTTGTCGCGCTGGAAGAACTGACCGAGCGCGTGGTCCAGGGTGAGCGTCATCGCGTCCTGCTCGTCGGCGTCCGCAGCGGCGGCCGCCCACGTTACGTAACGACTGAGGTCGTCAGCTGTCTTGGCTGACATGCTGACCTGCCGAGTAACCCGGCTGCGCGCATGCTCGAATATGAGTGGCTTCGTCTGCTCTTTCTTCGGTCGCCCGACCTTGATCTCTTTGGGCATCGACTTCTCCTCGCCGCAGGCTCTCGTCCAGGCGGCATTGTTTGTCTGAGTTATCGCCACTCGGCCCGCCGTGATTCTGCCCGCGCTTGAATTTCTTCCGCTCGGAGCCGTGGCGAGTCGGCTTCGCGCACTTGCAGGTGAGCTGCCAGCGCGCTCGTGTCCGCGTCCTTTGGAACCGCGACGCCTTCCGCGATTTGGTCACTGTCCCTCCTTTTGCCCTCTGCATCGGGCACCGCGCGTTGCCCTTCTGTCGCGCCCTTCACCCGTGCCGCTTCTGCTTCGGCCTATGGCCGCTCTCCGAGTTTTGGTTCCCGCCAAAAATGCAGCGGCAGGGTTTGGGAGCTCCGGTCCCCGCGCCTTGGGGTGCCCCGACGCAGGGGCAGAAAGAAGGAAACACCATGACCAAGAACTTCGTAGAAATCGTCGGCTTCGTAGGACAGGACCCAAAACTTTCAGGCAACGCTGGCACCTCCAGAGTCAGGCTTCAGGTCGCCACTAACGAGCGGTGGAAGGATAGCGCGGGACAGAAACGCGAGCGCACCGAGTGGCACATAGTCATCTTCTGGGACCGTCTGGCTGATGCGGCGGCAAGCCTCGTCAGGAAGGGCTCGCACATCCTCGTCACGGGCACGCTGAAGTCGCGCCAGTACGAAAGCAACGGCGTCACTCACACCGTCTGGGAGATTCACGCGCGCGAGCTGTTGTTACTCGACCCGCGAGCCACCACCGCCAACGACATAACGCCCACTCCCGAACCAACTCTGTCCTAAGAAAGCTTCAGCGAAGGGCGCCTCTCCGGAGGCGCCTTTCGTCTGTTTGCTCGCTGCCTAGTGGCTTACGTCGCGCCGCCTGCCACCTATTCCCGGAACCAACGCCCTCCTGGCGTCGATACAGCCATATGAGCAAACAACAGCAAACACTTCGACAAGAAACCGGCTGCGCTCGTCATCGAGTCGCAAAGAGCCCTGCCATGGAGTCACTGACGCATTCTAGGAAAGTCACGGAGCCCCCCGTCGCTGGCGCGCCGGCACCCCAACGAAATCCGTTGGAGCATCGAGATACTACTTACGCCGCTGAAACGCAGCGACATAAGTTGTTTACACCCCACGGTGGCAAAGCCTCTCGCAGGGTGGGGGCCTGAAGCCATGGCATTCTACGTTCACCTCGCCACGCGCGGATCGAAGGTCACTGATACCCCCAGACTGGCCCTGCGCTACAT